>Ga0041059_1002846_pt1 | contig 12465 bp, 11 predicted proteins | sample AraColnosormetaG_FD_56232 | JGI IMG/M metagenome (GOLD analysis project Ga0041059, IMG submission 56232) | Arabidopsis roots microbial communities from North Carolina, USA - Col MF nosort | ecosystem: Host-associated > Plants > Roots > Unclassified | place: USA: North Carolina | collected... | reverse complement strand
TCTGTTGAAAAATAATTTGGTTTTGCTGATTTGTCAAAATTTTATTGGTGGAGTGACTTGTGCTTTAAAATATAAAAGATTTGTTTTATTTTTTATTTTTTATTTTAATTTGATTACAATTAATCATTAAGGTTATTTCGTCTTTTTACCAAAGATATGGGTTACTACAGTTTTTGAAACTAAACGTGTGTCATTTAAGTTATTTATGTTAAGAGTTGAGTCAATCTAAACAAATCTTACTAAATAAAACGTGAAAAGATAGCCACGTTTTTCAAAGCTATCATGATTAATCATGGTTTTAAGCAGAAATGTGTAGAGTTAGTTAACTTTATCGTACAATGACCATTATTAGAAAAACTAACATTCAATAATATGCAGCTCATTTTACCAATTACAATAGTTTGATGATTTCACTATTTTCTTATGTTCATGACTTCTCTCTTTCCGTCCAGTGATCAAAAGCCAAAAGGTCCAAAACCACTGAAAATACTTAGTATATCTTCTAAAAAGATCGAAAAATGGATAAAGGAAACGGATACAAACCAAGTGATGAATTCTGCAATGCAGATAGACATGTGAGGTAGGGCTCAATAAAGGCCCAAATAGAGCGTACTGCGGTCCCTACACTTTGGGATTTTTGTTTTTAATATAATTTCTGTATCTGTATTTTACTGTTGGGATTTTCCCGCGCAGAAGAAGGACCAGAAACGAATGTCTTGACTCTTCGTAATTTAATAATTTTTGTCGTTAACTTAAAGAGACGATGGAAACTACCAAAACTTTGGAATTATCGACCTTTACACACCCAGTTGTCTCATTTACACGCACCATAATTAATTTAACTCGTCTATAAAACCAACAACATTACTGTATTTTATATGAATAATAAAAGTGTGGTAGACAGATCTGTATAATAATAAATCCGATCTTGTTTCAATACACACGGACCAGTGGATTAAATAAGAATAAGTCAATAGAAGAAGAAGAAGAAGCTGACGTGGCTGGCAAAAAAAGTAAATTTAGAGTCTCGTGGAGGGCACAAAAGGAAATATAAAGATACCTCGTATACCCAAACCAGAGAGATATCAGTGAAGAGAGTAAAGCTTCTTCTTCACTTTTTCTTCTCCCGAGGAACAAGACGAAATTGAGACTCTGATTCAACTTTTCTTCTCATACTCGTCGAAGAAAAGGAGATTCCTCGATGGAATCACATTCTTCCTTATCGTCCTCTTCTTCTTCTTCTCCTCCGTCGTCGTTGTCGTCGGAGAGTTGTTGTGTTAAAGTAGCGGTTAACGTTCGTCCTTTGATCGGAGATGAAGTAACTCAAGGTTGTAGGGAATGCGTTTCTGTTTCTCCGGTAACTCCTCAGGTCAGTTTTCCCATTCTGAATGGAGTCAGTTTCGTCTCCTCTCCGTCGTTTACGTTTCTTCTCCGATGGTGTTTAAATGCGTTCGTCGTTGTTCACGCTATTCCTGGATCCGGATCAAATCTCTGTTCTAACTCTGACACACTCATTTAATTTTATTTCTTCTTATAAAACAGTGTCAATTGTTTTTATTTTTTACATCATATATAAATAAATAAATAATGCAATTGTCTGTATTATTATGGGTTGATAATAGAAGGTTCTTGTTTGTTTTGTTGTTGATGGTGCATAGGTGCAAATGGGAACACATCCATTTACATTTGATCATGTATATGGAAGTAATGGTTCTCCATCTTCTTTGATGTTTGAAGAATGTGTTGCTCCTCTTGTTGATGGTTTGTTTCATGGATACAATGCTACTGTCTTGGCTTATGGTCAGGTACATAAAAAAAAGTTTGGTTTTAGCTGCTTGTGTTTTCTTCTATTTGAGTTACATAAATGATGCAGACAGGATCTGGAAAGACATACACTATGGGGACTGGTATTAAAGATGGTACAAAAAATGGGCTGATTCCTCAAGTTATGAGTGCTTTGTTCAACAAAATTGATTCAGTAAAGCACCAAATGGGGTTCCAGTTACATGTCTCTTTCATCGAGGTTGGTTGCTAGATTAATTTGTCTAGATTTATAGTTGTATGGATATTAACTGAAATCTTAATCTGTAGATTTTAAAAGAAGAAGTTCTGGATTTGCTGGATAGTAGTGTGCCGTTTAACAGACTAGCCAATGGAACCCCTGGGAAGGTTGTTCTTAGTAAGTCACCGGTGCAGATTCGTGAATCACCAAACGGGGTTATAACACTATCCGGTGCAACTGAAGTTCCCATAGCTACTAAAGAAGAAATGGCTTCCTGCCTAGAGCAAGGATCTCTAACCAGGGCAACTGGGAGCACCAATATGAATAATGAGTCGAGGTGTGTATCTCTATACCCATGCTCCATAAGAAGCAAGACATAGCTTTAAAGTTACCATTAATGATGCTTAGCCAGTAGTAAAATGTAGTTATATTCTTCTTATACAGTCGGTCACATGCCATCTTCACGATTACCTTAGAACAAATGCGCAAGATATCTTCAATCTCAGTGGTTAAAGACACCGTAGATGAAGATATGGGTGAGGAATATTGTTGTGCCAAGCTTCACTTGGTAGATCTTGCTGGATCTGAAAGAGCTAAACGAACAGGTTCAGGCGGTGTTCGATTAAAAGAAGGTTGGAAAAACTAAGCATCCTATTTTTAATCCTCTTGAGAACGTTAACTGACATTCTTCTTTCTTCTCTGAAACAGGAATTCACATCAATAGGGGACTTCTTGCACTTGGTAATGTTATCAGTGCGCTTGGGGATGAGAAAAGGCGAAAAGAAGGTGCACATGTTCCATACCGTGATAGTAAACTTACTCGGTTATTGCAGGTTCATTTCTATCTTTGCACTTCTACATCCTGATATGTGTAACACTGTACATATTATAACTATACATATGATTTGTAACACTGTAGTATCTTTACTGGCATTTAACTATACATACATATGATTCATGTGACAAATTTTCCATTAAAGATGTCCTTTACATTACTGCAGGATTCTCTTGGTGGAAATAGTAAAACAGTCATGATAGGTAAACTTCTTAGTTGTATGAGGTAATCCCCTGGAAATCTCTTATCAGTTCACAGATTCAACTTCTCTCTGTGTTTGTGTTATTCTTGTAGCTTGCATCAGTCCTGCTGACATCAATGCTGAGGAAACTCTTAACACGCTCAAGTATGCAAATCGTGCTCGGAATATCCAGAACAAACCTGTTGTAAGTACCAAGGAACTATCTTAGATGAGCTTTCAATTTTTCTGCATACAGAACTCCACTATCAGGCTATCAGCTAACACAAAAAGTACATGAGGCCAAAAAATAGATTAAAACAGGACTAAGATTGTTCACTTCGGAGCACTAACAGGAAAGGCTTCTTTATTTGGGTGCACAGGCCAATAAAGACTTAATATGTTCTGAGATGCAAAAGATGCGTCAAGAGCTACAATATCTACAAGCTACACTTTGTGCTCGTGGGGCAACCTCATCAGAGGAAGTGCAGGTATATAACTTCTGCTGATATTCTTCAAAAGGTTTATAAACTTCTCATCAATAATAGTATAGATTTCAATTTTAAAGGTAATGCGAGAGAAAATCATGAAACTAGAGTCTGCCAATGAAGAGCTTTCTCGAGAACTTCACATCTATCGCAGCAAGAGAGTGACTCTTGATTATTGCAATATTGATGCACAGGTAATTTCTGTATACATTAGGCAACCACAATAGATTTATTTGGCACATTTCTTCACTGCTGAAAACAAGAGTTGTTCTACCTCAGGAAGATGGTGTAATTTTTTCAAAAGATGATGGCCTTAAAAGGGGTTTCGAAAGCATGGATTCAGATTATGAAATGAGTGAAGCAACATCAGGTTTTGGTCACTGTCTTCTCAAGAAACTTATTCTATGAAATGCATTCTGCATTCTCCCTTACTTTTAGCCTGAAATATCCTGATTCAAGGTGGAATTTCTGAAGATATTGGTGCAGCAGAAGAGTGGGAACATGCACTTAGGCAGAATAGCATGGGCAAGGAACTAAATGAACTAAGTAAACGTCTTGAGGAGAAAGAGGTATAGTCAATACTCAATTGAAAATTTCTGTGCCTAATGACTAAGATTGGATTATTTTGAAAATCTTATGATTTAATATATGCAGTCCGAGATGAGAGTATGTGGGATTGGAACTGAAACTATCAGACAACATTTCGAAAAAAAAATGATGGAACTTGAGAAAGAGAAAAGAACTGTACAGGTGAAACTAACATTCTAATTTTTCTTGTTGATATTTTATGTATGTTTCTAATACCCGAGTCATGAGTAACATCTACAGGATGAGAGAGATATGTTGTTGGCTGAAGTTGAGGAACTTGCAGCTAGCTCTGATAGACAAGCACAAGTTGCAAGAGATAACCATGCACACAAATTAAAAGCACTTGAGACACAGATTTTAAATCTTAAGAAGAAACAAGAAAATCAAGTTGAGGTCTTAAAACAAAAGCAAAAAAGTGAAGATGCAGCAAAGCGTTTGAAAACTGAAATACAATGCATCAAGGCTCAAAAGGTTGCGTGTGCTATCGAAATTTTTCTATATTACTATATCACATAATCTAGATCTACATTTTGACTTTTGTTCTGTTTTTTTTTCTTTTATCCAGGTTCAACTACAACAGAAGATGAAACAAGAAGCTGAACAATTCCGGCAGTGGAAAGCTTCTCAAGAGAAGGAGTTGTTGCAGGTACTTTATCTCTATCTTCATCACCTCTTTATTGTCCGTTGAATTTTTTTAGTTGAACTGATCTCATGTTACACTTTTTAATTGTTTTTTGGGTAGCTTAAGAAAGAAGGAAGAAAAACTGAGCATGAAAGACTCAAACTCGAAGCTCTCAATCGACGTCAGAAAATGGTAAAGATTCTTATGATATAATTGTCTTTTTTCCCGCTTGAGAGAAACATAAGAGTCTCAAGAGAAAATGCATCTTAATGTCTTGCAGGTTCTTCAGAGAAAAACAGAAGAAGCAGCAATGGCTACCAAAAGACTTAAAGAGCTGCTAGAAGCCCGCAAGTCTTCACCTCATGATATATCAGGTAACTAGTTTTCCGAAACACACTTTATTTTGTTCTTGTTTCGATCATAATCCTTTGCTTTCTTTTCCAGTGATTGCCAATGGCCAACCACCAAGTCGACAGGTGATAAGAATTCCTAATTCAGTTATGAATTTGCAACAAGTATCAACTGTAACAAATTCTTACTCTTTGCAGACGAATGAAAAATCTCTTCGGAAATGGCTGGATAACGAGCTAGAGGTTATGGCAAAAGTACATCAAGTTCGTTTTCAATATGAAAAGCAAATTCAAGTGTGCGTCTTCAAAAATCTGTTTCAGTCATGTTTGTTATCTGCAAATTTCTTTCTAATCAATAAGCCACTCTGATTGCATATAGACGAGCTGCACTGGCTGTAGAGTTAACATCGTTGAGACAAGAGATGGAGTTTCCTTCAAATTCCCATCAAGAGAAAAATGGACAGTTCAGGTACAACAATATACTTTAAACGACTCAGTAGTGTAAACTATGAAGTTGTTTGGGAGTGGACTATTTCACTTTATGACCTGTTTATTTTTGTGTATGCGTCAGATTTTTATCACCAAACACAAGATTGGAGAGAATAGCTTCTCTTGAGAGTATGTTGGATGTTTCCTCAAATGCTCTCACAGCCATGGGCTCTCAGCTCTCAGAAGCAGAGGAAAGAGAGCATAGCCTACATGCTAAGCCTCGGTGGAACCACATTCAGTCCATGACTGATGCCAAGTATTTGCTTCAATATGTGTTTGATTCCACTGCTGAAGCAAGGTAACAACTATTACACCCGAATAAACTCAGTAAAAATACAAACTTTGGGATGAAATGGAAGATTGATTTGGTCTTGCTTTAAACATCAAACAGGTCCAAAATCTGGGAGAAAGACAGAGACATCAAAGAGAAGAAGGAACAGCTCAATGACCTCCTCTGCTTATTACAACTAACCGAAGTCCAGAACCGAGAAATCCTTAAAGAGAAAAAGACAAGGGAGCAAACAGTGTCCATTGCGCTGGCTTCAACATCATCATCATACTCGGTTTTTAAATTTAATCCATATTTCCACACTAAGATCCAAAATTCTTTATTGGGAATTTCTCCTTAAAAACGTATGCAAAATTTCACTTGTTGCAGGGAAGTTCAAGAAGCTCATCAAAGCACTATGGAGATAATAACGCTAGTGACGACCCATCATCTCCATCTTCTACTTATCATCGAGCAACAAAGCATCTCAAATACACTGGGCCGGGTATAGTCAATATCTCGGTGAGAGAATCAGAAGCTTTATTAGAAGAGACGAGGAAGATGAAAGCAATGAAGAAAATGGGACAGAGTGGCAAGCTATGGAAGTGGAAAAGAAGTCACCATCAATGGCTGCTTCAGTTTAAATGGAAATGGCAGAAACCATGGAAACTCTCTGAGTGGATAAAGCAGAACGATGAGACCACTATGCACGTCATGTCTAAGAGTCATCATGATGATGAGGATGATCACTCGTGGAACCGACACTCAATGTTTCAAGGTGCTTAAAGCTGTATGTATATACAAGAGCCTTTTTTTTTCTCTGTCAACAGATTCAATATTGTTATACTTTTATTACGAAAATCCGTCGATATTAAGAAAATTCCAATGCTAAGAAAATTTACACTTTTAATACTCTTTTTCTTTCTCCCAACTTAACCAGTTAACCCCTCATAAACACATACTTGATCAGAGGAATTTTTCGTTCTCTTCAGTCATCACAACACTCCCCTTAATCTCTTGAATCATTTTGATCACTTCTTTCATAGTGGGCCTTTGCTCTGGCGATGTTACACGGCAAAGACAAGCCGTTTGAGTCATCATCTCTAGCCCATTCTCTTCCTTTGACCTTTCTTCTTCTTGCCTCATTGCTCTTACCCAATCCAACATATCGTTTGGCTCCATAATCGGTTGCCTCGAAGCGGTTTTACCGGTCAATAGCTCTAAGAGGAAGACCCCGAACGAGTAAACATCGCATTTCGACGTGGGACGACTATCTGTTGATTTCCTTATCTCTGGTGCTTTATAGGAAGAGATGTCCGGGTCATTGGGAGGAACAGATGAGTCTGTTAAGACACTTAAACAATAATCTGTGACACAAGCTTCAAAGTCGTGACCAAGGAGGATGTTAGTGGACTTAAGGTTTCCATGGAATTTGGCTGATGATTGGTGAATGTAATGTAATGCTTGAGCTACATCTTCTGCTATCTTCAAACATGATGTCCAATGTAATGGCTTTGCCTTTGATGTTCTCGAACCTGGATTTTATGAAAACGTAATTGAGAGATCAAGGGATAAAACAGAGTCATTAGTTAGTCTATTCATATCAATAACCACAAGATAAAAAAGAAAAGACTCTTTTACTATGATGATTCAGATGATAAGTTTAGTAATGGATGTTTGTTTATATACACTTCCAATCATAAACGAGTAATATGCAACCAAGAAGCCACTCTAGCTCAAGTCCTAAGACAAAACACACCAAATTCCTGACAAATGACTAGAGTTTCACGTGAAAATAGCACAGATTCCTAACAGATTCTCTGTCTTATATCTACAGTTGTTCAACAAAGAAAAAGACAAAACATATTTTAATCATAAACTCCGTCATTGTCTCTATGTGGTCAAGTCTAGAGTTCCTTCAAAATAATAAAAGCTGCACCAAAACCCATCAACGAGACAAAGGTTTCAGCTTTATAATGGAGACAATGGTCTCTATCATAGTATCACCTCAATATGATCGAGACCAACATAATAATTACTTAATTAACTAGACCTAAAAAAGCAACAACTCTTACGTGACTCAGTGACTTCAACTAAAACCCTAACGTTCCCAAGAGAAAAAGAAACAGAGGAGAAGAAGATGAAGAACATTACCATGAATAAGATTGAAGAGACTTCCATTAGGTTGGTACTCATAGATGACAAGTCTCTCTCCATTTGACTGGAAATAAGCTTTAACCGGAACAAGATTCGGATGCTTAAGTCCACCAACTATCTCCATCTGATTCTCAAACTCTAAATCACTAGTAATCGCTGTTTTCGACGGAGCAAATCTCTTCACCGTCACGATCATTTGATTAACCATCACCGCTTTATACGTTGTACCTACTGATCCTCTTCCTAAAAGCTCTGCTGAAGCTCTCATCAACTGGTCAACTGTGTACATTGCTTCTCCTCCTCCTCCTCCTTCGCCGCAGAATATCAAATCTCCGTTTCTTGGGATTCGCTTTTTCGACGACGGCGCAGTGGTTTGAAATTGGATCTTGATTTCTTTGTTTTCTTCTTCTCGCTTAGGTTGCGTAATTATCACGTCATCGTAGTCTTCTCTCCGGTTTTTTATAAACAACGAGAACACGACGAGGCAGAGACCTAGAACTATCAAAGAAGCGAGACCAATGGTGAAACCAAGAACTAACCAACCGTTTTTAACCTTTTTAACCACCGGTGGAACAATCATCGCTGCTTCACCGTTCTGTTCACTTTGAATAACCGGTGCTTCAGACGAAGAAGCAGAAGATGTTGATGACGTGGTGTTTGGTTTAGGTGAACCAAAGAACGGAGAAGAAGAATGTAAACCGCAAGATCGGTTAATGATCTCACCGCAGAGTCCAGGGTTTGACGAAAACGAAGACGCGTTGAATCGTAACAGAGTCTTTGTTAACGGAACTAAACCGGTGAGGTTGTTACTGGAAACGTTAAATGAAATCAGAGAAGAAAGATTTAACGGCGGGAGAGTTCCGTTAAGTCGATTAAACTCGAGATTTAAAGAACTGAGTCGACTCAGAGCATTGATCCCCGACGGAATCTCACCGGAGAAGTTGTTAAACGATAGATCAAGTTCTGTTAACCGACGAAGAGAGAGAATTGAAGAAGAAAGAGTACCGGAGAAACCATTCTTGCTTAGGGTTAGGGTTTTGAGATTGACGAGAGGAGATAGATCAGGAATCGAACCCGAGATTGAGTTATTCTCAAGGCTAAGAACACGAAGCTGATCAAGACGACTAAGAGTCTCCGGTGAGAAACTTCCCCGGAGACCAACACCGTCGAGGATAAGACGAACGACGCGATCTTGAGAGCAATCGACGCCGCGCCATTGACAGTAGTCGTAAGGCTCGGTGAGAGAGTATAGAAGCTTGTTGTCGAGATCAGCGGTGGATTTGAAGGAGAGAAGTGCGACGGCGTCGGATGGTAAGAAGGAGTCGAAGTAGTTCGTCGCCGGGAGAGAGGCGGTGGAGATACGGAGGAGGAGGAGAAGGAAGAGAAGAGAGTAGAAGAAGAAGAGTGTCATTTTGTGTGTGTGTTTTTGTGTTACGGAGCAGAGCATCTAGCTGTGTCAGTTATTATTCTGAAAAGTTTTGAAATATGTTTAATCTTGTGGCACGCGTGTGTATGTATATTATGTGTTGGATGATTTTTTTATGATATTATGAAATGAACTCGATTTTAGTGAATTATATACATAAAAGAACTCAAAAGATTAAGAAACGATCGGCCCTTAATGTGTATTTCGAAACCGTCCATGTGTAACGTGTTCATATGATATGATTTGTTGTGGTAGACAATATAACATATAAGACTATAAGTAGACAATGACAAGATGAAAATAAACACGAACACGAGATAGAAGCATAGCTTGTTTTGCAAATTATACCTAACAAAATTGGATCGTAGTTGTATAAATTTTGTATTGGTACAAAGAAAATGACATCGTACGTTCACATTTGTTCTTCTCCACGCATTAATATCACATTTGTTCTTTCTCAACGCATTAATATCATCTCTTAACCATCGGCATACAAAATAATATTTATGCGATTACATTTATCGGAGGGGTAGCATTGGGCTTGGCAAGTGGCAAGGTGTTTTGGGTTTTGACCTCAAAATTTTGAATGGGCCAAACCTTGTTTTTTTTTTCTCAACAGAATAAGCGACATTTAATAATTGGGTTCTTATTAACGTCTTTCATGAGGACCACCAATACTCCAGTAGGGTAAGCACTTTAGCCCAAAGGCAAACATGGTGAGGAGAATCAAAATGGAGCTTATCAATAAAGTGATTAGGAACAAAAGAGAAAGAAAAAAAAAAATTAGATTGATTATCATCGCAATTGTTAGATTTTCATTTGTTGTAAGTTGTAACTAAAAGATGACCAATAATAGTATTTATTCAAATAAATTTGGATTCACTTGATTAGAATTGTGGTAGAAAGTATAATTTTCCCCTTGATAATTATTATACAAACTAATATATGTTTTATTTTGTCTTAAAGTAATAAGGGATTATGAACTAACTCCTTTTTTTAATTCCCCTGCAACTTGTAATACGTATTCTTCGGAGTTTGTTTTTCCTCAAAATTTACGAACATAAGTTATATAATGTATACTTATCAATGTCCCAATCCAATGGGTAGTCAAAGACAGCGAAATGATTTTTAATTGTTATTTTATATAAAATAATAAATTGTTTTCATGTTTAATCTGTGCGTGTGTGTATCTCGTTGTTTTGGTCTGTTTCCTTAAGAACTAAACCAAAGCAATAAGGGATAGAGACTTTTGGTCTGTAATTAGATCTTGTGTCTCTCGCAATGACCAAAACTCTCCTACTTAGACATACAACAACCTCCTCACACATCATCGTTTATATATTTTAATATCTTTTTTACATAAACTATTGCAGCTAATTTCTGTTTTCAAAATATCAAGCTATACTTTTGGTTTGTTTCACAAAGCTATACACTCTTTGGGGAAAAACTAGTGTATAATGAATTACAATTAAATCCATAAATAGCGAATTAGCGATGGACGTCAAACCAAGTTGTTTCCAGCTTACTAACTTAATCATAATCGAGTAATTAAGAACCTAAAGAAAATTGAATTTTAAAGTTTCCACCATTCCATTTTGATACGTTGCGTTTATATAAATATAACAAATAATTCAAGAAAAAATGGATTCCCAAATAAACACTTCTTTAAAAAAATAAAAGAAATTAACTTCCAAGATTTTAACTTCTAGAACGTTAGTAAAAAATAGTACATCACAATGTTTTATTCATTGCTCTATTAGGTTAACACAAAATTTTGCTTATAGCTCACATTTCGTAAAACAGCTCACTACTTACTTCCTTTTAAATCAACCCTCATTTTTATCCCTTTGAGAAATCTTATAACCATCCTTCAATCTCCTTCTTCCTCTAAAACTCTTCTAAAGAAGAAAACAGAGGAACGAGAAGAAGAAGAAGAGTGAACAATGAAGAACGGATCAGGGAACACGAACACAAAACTAATCCTTCTTCATCCTTACATCCAAAAACAAACGAGCACGACTCGTTTATGGCTTCTCGCTTTCGTCTCTTTCTTCACCATAGTTTTTCTCCTCACTCTTCTCTACACTAGAGACACAATCCCTTCCAAAAACACCTCCGTCGCCGCAGCCGTAGCTGCAGTCGTCACCGGAGGATCCACACCTTCAGCATCATCTCCCATCTCCAACTCCAACTTACCAACTAGTGCAATCAACGCTTTGCTTCACTACGCGTCAAGATCCAACGATAGTTTCCACATGTCTTACGGAGAGATGAAATCAATCTCTGACGTCCTCCGCCGCTGCGCTCCACCGTGTAATCTTCTCGTTTTCGGACTCACACACGAGACTCTCCTTTGGAAGTCGTTAAACCACAACGGTAGAACAGTGTTCATCGAGGAGAATCGTTACTACGCGGCTTACTTCGAAGAAATCCACCCGGAGATCGACGTTTTCGACGTTCAATACACGACAAAAGCTCACGAAGCTGGAGAGCTCGTCACCGCGGCTAAAGAAGCCGCGGGAAACGAGTGTCGTCCTGTGCAAAATCTTCTCTTCTCAGATTGTAAATTAGGTCTCAATGATTTGCCTAATCATGTCTACGATGTTGATTGGGATGTAATCTTTGTGGACGGGCCACGTGGCGATGCTCACGAAGGACCGGGGAGGATGTCGTCGATTTTCACGGCGGCGGTTCTTGCTCGGAGCAAAAAGGGCGGGACTCCGAAGACGCATGTGTTTGTGCATGACTATTATAGAGACGTTGAGAGGCTTTGTGGTGATGAGTTCTTGTGCCGAGAGAATCTTGTTGAGTCTAATGATTTGCTTGCACACTACGTGTTGGATAAGATGGATAAAAACAGCACAAAGTTTTGCAATGGTCGTAAGAAACGTTCGGTTTCGTCTTTGTCTTAAAAGTGATGCCAGAAGACTTCATACGTACATTTGCTTATTGTAAGAAATAAAGTTTTTTCCTTGAAGTTTTGCTTTTTGTGCTGGTGTAAATTTTCGATCTTGGATTTATTGAAGACTTTAATTTAATCTCTTTTTTTTTTTTTTTTTTTT
>Ga0041059_1002845_pt1 | contig 12473 bp, 5 predicted proteins | sample AraColnosormetaG_FD_56232 | JGI IMG/M metagenome (GOLD analysis project Ga0041059, IMG submission 56232) | Arabidopsis roots microbial communities from North Carolina, USA - Col MF nosort | ecosystem: Host-associated > Plants > Roots > Unclassified | place: USA: North Carolina | collected 2013-09-02 | reverse complement strand
CACATATGCGCATGTGGAAGCAACAAAAAAAAAAAAAACTTTGGTTGATTTCATCTGATAAACATGTTATCTCTCATTTACTTACCCCTTATAAGTTCATACTCTTGATAAATTGATACGTTTTTAAAAATTTGGGTCACATGATGTACTCGCAGCAAAGATTTAGCCTAAATCCTGCTATAGAGGTTCACGCCATTGTTACTTAATCAAACCATCATTTGTGTTGTTTTCTTCTATGCAATGTTTTCGATGTCCCTCTTAATGGTAAGTGCGATAAGAAAACATATTCCTAATCTTCGTGAATCATTTTTGATAAAAATGTAAATATCATAAATAATGAAATGTAGCGGTTATACAAAAAGATTAACTGTGTCCTTGCCAAAAAGATAGAGTACAAAACAAGTTTGAGATGGGTTGATCTGGAGTTCACTCCCATGGAAGCCACAAACCCATGAGTTTTCTAAACTTTCTTCGGTTTGGCATTACGAACACATGTCGGTCAATTATCTTGAAAATGATCGGTACATGAGTCTTTGCTGATTGTCACGCCATAAGTGGTATATCGTGGCATGAGCTACTAGCATCCTTAGGGTATAAAACAAAATCTTCCTACTCTTTCTAAATCCTTGTTTGGTTTACCCTAAAACTTAATCCTATCATCATTTTATTAAATAAATATAGGTGAAAGAAGATAAGCAACTGCTTCATTCAACATGTGCACAACTTTTTCATAATGTTTTTCATAACCACAGATACCATATGTGTCAAGCTTACTTTCATCTAAGTGTTCTAACCTTGGCAAGATACTATTGATCATTACGATTAACTTTTAGTTTCTAATCATTATTATTACTACGTGTTCTACGTGTTTTATTATTTAAGGTATCCCGACCTTCCATCTAGATGGATGAGTCAATGATAGTTTATTTCTATTTCTAAAACCATTTTGAATCCAAATCCAAAGAAGAAAGGGTAACACCAATATGGTTTCATCGAAGAAGGAAAAGAAAAACCTTGTTCTTGTAGTATATTAATCGGTTTAAAACTGCATTTATTCTAAAACAACACTTCATTTAAAACGGATGGAGTATATCCCACGTAATAACAAAAATTCTAAAAACGACAACGATACAGTTATCTATGAACTAATCATATTTTCATTTTTATTTTGACTAATAATTAAATTGCTACGTCGATTTTAAAAAGTATACAACATAAAAATATACATTTTTAAAACTCAAATATAATTACGATGTAGATTTTGTAATTAAATCATTCAACACAAATTCTAAGTAACATGACCTTAGATAAAACATTTCGGAGCGATGATGCTAATGGAGGATGTTGGCACAACATCTTCTTGATTATTTGACAGACTATACTAAATCAAATATCCTATAACAAAAGACCAAACAAATAAAAAAAACTATCAATTAATTAATAATAATTAAATATATAGAAACTGATAATTAGCCAATCATATATTATTTTTTTATTTTATCTTATGAATTTAATTATACATAGATATACATTTGTTCTTGGAAGTTTTCCGGCGTTATATTTCTCAAACATTGTATGATTCAAAATATATAAAAATAACACCAACTAGTAAAAAAGTAATTGTACTCGCCAATTTAAACATATATTAATGTGTAGCACAATAATAAGATTGACGACACAATTTTATTAGATAAACAACAACAACGACAACATCAACAAGCACAACATGTAAATAAGAAGTTCAGAAACACTCAAAAATGAGTAGAGGATGAAGCTGGATAAGGATTCTTGCGAACGTACTTACGAGCCCAAACATGTTTGCCATCGATGGTGAACTTGTTTCTAAACCTCGCACTCACAATCTCATCCATCATCGACGCACACTGCAGTTTCATCACCATCTTCGCAAACAATGGCTGCTCGTTTGCTTCAACTTCTTGCATCTCTACCGCTTCTATCACTTCCCCGAATCTCCTAGTGAAGTAAACCCTTACTTCCGCTTCCGAGATCGGATACCCTTTTGAAAACGTCAGGAAAACCGTCCGATCATCTGCCGCCAGCACACCTTCCTTCTCTTTTACCTCCATTGTCTCTTTCTCTCTAAGGGCCTTTTCTGTTTCGTCTTCAACTGGAGGATGAGGACGAGGAGGAGGAGGAGAAGCAATTTTTACTTGTTGTACACTTAACCTATTAGATTTTTCTTGTTGGAGACTCAACCTGAGTTTCTTCATATCCTCTATGAATTTCTCTCTCTCTAAAGCCAATTGTTTCTCCCTGTTGATCCTATGAGCTGTCTCGCATAAATCTGAGAATGCTCGAGTGCAAACATCGGTCCAACTCTTTGTCACTCCAGCGCAAAAGTTTTTGCGTTGTTGGTTGATCAATCTGAGAGTAAACTTTCCTCCAGTAATACGTAAGAGCAATGGTATCATGGAGTTATCATCGTTGTCAGCAGCGAAGAACGTTGATGCAAACTCTACGTTGTATAACAAATTTATACACACACCGATTTCGTTAGCCACCGCGTCGACAAAAGCGTTTGGTAACGAGACAAGGTACGCGATTATGTCGCGGGCATAACTGGATTGCTCGAGGAACAAGAGAAAACACATGGCTAGAAACGACTGGTCAACGTCTCGGTTTAGATTGAAGACAAGACGACTGAACAAGGTTCTGTCGATTGTGTGAAAAGCATTGAACTCGTCTCGTGTCACCACAATTGAAGATAAAGGATTGTTTAAGACAGACGGATACAAAGGAGAAGCCATGACTGATTTTTTATCGATATGTGGTGGTGATGGGTGATGTTATCTATGTGATTAGAGAGGGTTTATAAAGAGAATCCATTGAAATGTTGAAAAGGTGTAATCATATTTTTCCTTAATAATTTGTATTTCATTCCTAAAGAGTTTTTGTCCTCGTTCATGTATCTAATTAATTACATACAACAGTCATAACCTTAAAGAGGCTTGGTATCGTTTTGGTGTGAGACATTGTGACCCTTGGATCATCATCATTCTTCACCCATAACCCTTCGATCATTATCGTCATCTATCACCCTTCCCTAACATTTTTGTTTCTTTATGAAGGGAGCCTAAATTATTAAGTATTACTATTTTCTGACGCTTTACTGTTTTTTTTTAAATTAAGATAAAATATACAGGGTCAAACATTTGATAAGGATATTTTAATCTTGTCATTAAGGAAAATAAAATATTTGACTACAGTATAATCTCGATTTAATTAAATATATTAATTGTACATCATTTGATTTCTCCAAAATAAATTATATTTCATAAAGGTTTTGTAGTCAAAAATACTTATTTTTTGCTAATAGTTAACTGTATTTTTATTTATTTTTATAATTTAAGAATTAAATTTTTTATACTTTTTCGTATATTTCCGTACATTTCCTATCTTTTAAGTTATTTACATTGCGTTAATATAAATTAAAAGAAGAAATTTAGTAGTTAGTTAACTATAATTATAAAATGGTAAAAACCGATATTTGATAAAATAATATGTCATTGAACGAATTAGCAAATACGTATCGTAAATAAAATGTGTACGGCTCCGTACTGTTTTGATAAATAAAATAATATCAAACAAAATAATATTATTTATTTAAAAGTAATCACAAATTTTTTATTAAATCTGAAGATAAAATTCTGGATAAACCATAAGATTCTTTACCTAAAATAAAGGTCAAAGTTTTAGTATGAAAATAAATAGAAATGTTCTGTATAAGGTTAATTAGTTGGATATACTGATATACATACATTTTGTTAAAATCCATAAATCATCACCACTAAATATCTTTGAAAATAATATTATAAAAAAAAATGACAGGTCAGCAACAGTATAATCAAGGGGGCAGAGAAGAAAGAAAATAATCGGAAACAGCGTCTTCTCCATAAACCCAGAAAATCGCAGAGAGCTTTCTCTTGTCTTTGTACAGATCTCTCCCATCATCGTTCGTGATTCGATGCCTTCTCGTAGAAGAACTCTCCTCAAAGTCATCATCCTCGGTGATAGCGGGTAAGGAACTCTTTCTCTCTTTACATGTTGATTTAGTGTTTTTTCGATCAGTAAGTAAATACTTTTTCTGGTTTCGAATTTTTGAAGATTGAAGTCGAATTTTGTGTATTACCTTTTGATTGGATTCGATCTGAATTGGTGTGATCTCTTAGGTTGTTGATTTCTGTGTCTTCTGGATTTAATTGTTCTGTAGTTACTTGGAATTGAATTGTGAAGTGATGATTAGAGATTGGATTAGTTCTCGTGGGAAGGTTTGTAATCACATGAAAGATTAGTAGAATTAGTCTCAAGTAATGATGCTGCTATCTTAAGGTCATGTCTGATTTTTCTCTCAGTATGATTCAGATTTGGTGTTCTTGTTGTCTACTGGAAAGATTGAATAGTGAATCTTGTATCATATTCAACATTTGTATTATCCTTCTGTTGGAATTTGCAATCTTTTATAAGAAATCATTCGGTCTAGTGTTCGCAATCAAGTAAGAATTTGTTGTTAACCTGTTTTTTTCTTGGTGAGTGAGAGTGAATATGTTGTGAATCAGATATTGTATGTTGTGATACCTAGTGAAGCTGTTGAACTATGACTCTAAAAGTCTTATTGTTGTGTTTATCGAAGTTAAGAATTTTGAATTTGTGATTTTGCAGGGTTGGGAAGACTTCTTTAATGAATCAGTATCCTAAATTTTCTGTGCATGGAGTCAAGAGGATGCTACTACAATGTTTTTAAAAAAAAATATATGTGAATAAATTCTTTGGTCTCTGTTTTATGAGTAACAATCTTTCCTTTTGTCGAGTTAGATGAGTTTGTGTTTCTGTTTCACTTTAACAACACGCCTTTAGATATGTTAATAAGAAGTTCAGCAACCAGTATAAGGCAACTATTGGGGCTGATTTCTTGACTAAGGAAGTTCAATTTGAAGACCGGCTTTTCACTTTACAGGTTTGTTGTGGCAGCGCTTTATCAGTAAACCTCTTTTATTTTATTTTAGCGCAGTTGGTATAAGTTAGACTCCTTAGTGGCAGAGGAAAACTTGGAATAAAAAAAGTTGATAGTTTATGAGCTTCAGGCTATCTCTGCTTACCTTTGAAGGAAATTAAGCCCTATGTAGTCTTATCTTATACCAATTGACACTTTTGTTCTCTGGAATTTGTTGTGCGTCATTCCAATATTGAAACGCTTCATACTGGTTTCTAATGTGATTCTGCTTGGGCATTATCAGACTTAGGAAACATACAAAAAGGGGTGACCATAAGAGTGTCTTAGATTAAGAATTGATCCCAAGTACTATATATATTGCTCTCTTTGCTTGACCATAAGAGCTAAGGTCTTGCTTTTTTTTTACAGATCTGGGACACAGCTGGTCAAGAAAGGTTTCAGAGTCTTGGTGTTGCGTTTTATCGTGGTGCTGATTGCTGTGTTCTTGTATATGATGTCAACTCCGCAAAATCATTCGAGGATCTCAACAACTGGAGGGAAGAGTTTCTGATCCAGGTATAAATATATATAGATCTTACTCTCTCTTCCTAGTAGATTAAAGAGAAAGAACTTGGCTTGAAATTGCGGTAATTGTGATTTGCAGGCAAGTCCTTCGGATCCAGAGAACTTTCCCTTTGTTGTTATCGGTAATAAGATCGATGTGGATGGTGGAAGCAGCCGGGTGGTATGTATATAATCTCCGTGTAATGAAGAACAACCTTGAAATTTGAAGCCTCTCTGCATTGTTTCCAATCACTTTATGGTTTTTCAGGTATCAGAGAAGAAGGCTCGAGCTTGGTGTGCTTCGAAAGGAAACATTCCATACTATGAAACCTCAGCTAAAGTAGGCACCAATGTAGAAGACGCGTTCCTGTGCATAACTACGAACGCAATGAAGAGTGGAGAAGAGGAAGAAATGTAAGTTAAAAACATACAATCGCAATCATAGGCTTTGTTAATGGTATTTTTCTTTTCGGGTTGATGGGTCTCGACTCGAGATTATGTCTGAAACTTGTTGATGTTCGATCTTTTAGGTACCTACCAGACACGATCGATGTCGGAACCAGCAATCCACAGAGGTCAACAGGATGTGAATGCTGAAAGTGTTCATTTGACCTATGCTCTCTCATCAGTTATCCCACTCTGAGGTTTTTTACCATATTGTAAATCTGTTGTTCTGTGGTACATTAATATTTTAAAAATTTAGAACCCTAATAAATAAATAATTAAAAAGCCGAATTGGGTTGGTCGGTGTTTGTGGGTGGCCGTATATTATGGATCTCTCTTTTTCTCTACACTAACGTTATTTGTTGTCCACTACATTTATGAAAAGACTTAAATGGTTTCTTTTTTCATTCTTGTTTCTTCTCATACTTTGTCTACCTTTAAGGATGACTTATTTATAATTGATCCAATGTAGATTTGAAGACGACAACAGCATATGGATAACGGCATATTTTATGAATGAATAATATTATTCATCATATTTGGAGATAATGCATATATATTAGGGTATTATTATTTTTTCAAAAAGTTAGTTTTATTGTATGTTAATAGCTAATGAACAAATCATTTGAGAAAAGAAAACTATATATAATTAATATTCTCTTGAATAATTTGTTTCACTTTCTATTAACTTTTCGTTTATATAAAGATGTAGAAAAATAAAACTTTTCAAATAGAAGTTATTCGAAAAACAAAACAAAAAAGAATCTCCTTGAGATGAGGTTAACTCATATTGTTCATCTTTTTCCATAGGACACAGTTAATAAAATAAATTTTTGATAAGATAATTAATTAATGTCACAAAATAATATAAGAAACAAGACACGAAAGGCACAGTATATTGATTTATATATATCAAAACAAAATGTGAAGCAAATCTAATTTTCATCACACAAAACTCACTCACTCACATTAATGGTAACAAAAAAAAAAGAACAAAAAATCCCTTATAGCTAGGGTTAACATTTCTGCACTAAACAGAACATATTTAGTATACGTGTATAACACAACAACTCAAGCAGCTTTTTCTTTTCTTAATTAATAACATATACGTGCACGTATAAGTCGATCCATACATAAACACAAATTAAAGTCATAGATATCTATATGAGAGACTTCATTGATTATTCATTAGGATTGTGGTAGATGATGACAACAGATTTGGTGTCGAAATTCTGGATGAATCTCTCTTGTGCGGTCCTAAAAGGATTGTTGAGAAGCTCTTTGATTGGTTCAGGCAACGGTTCATTCTTCATCATCTTCTTCCAATATTCTTCTGCAACTCCTCCTGTTCTTCCTTCACTCAGATTCACAAACTATACCAACAAATATATACAACATTCAGATATATGAGATCTTAATTAGGGTTTTAATATAATTAAGGAAGAAGCTTTACCAGAAGAAAGCTTAAAAGGACGATGAAGACGACCAAGTAACGTTGCTGTTGCTTCATGTCTGCTTTAACTTTTGTTTTGAGGATTTTTTCTTGATCTGTGTTAATTCTTTAGGTGTTAAAGTTTATATATATAGAGACCTGTTTAGAGGAAGTTGTTTTCTTGGTAACAGTGATAATTCCCTCTCTTCTTGCATTTATTTATTTTATTCAATAGTACATTGCAAGGTCAACTTTGTGTTGTGCATATATATAAATGATAATATGTGTAACCTAATTTTGTTTAATTTTTCTTGTCTAAATTTTCAGAGTGGTGGGCCTCTTAAGTAAGGATTTTTGTCTATTCTTCTCTGGAGCAATCAACTATTACAGCTCAGATAGCAACACCACCATTTTTAATATGTATTAAGAATATATTACTTGTTTAATTGTATAGAACAAAGAAGAATTCTATAGATTATGTTAATGTAAAATACTAAAAGTAGATAATTCTATAACAAAGATTATAAGATTCAATAAAGTATAGGGACAAAACATATTAAACGTGACATTGGCAACTAGAATTCCATTAAAACTGTTTCATAACAATCTTCCCGCAAAGGGTTAAGCAAAATGACAAGTGATATAGCTCCATTGACAGAGGAAAAGAAAATCTAATTTTTGTGTAAAACAATTTTAGAACTATTCTCATATGCTAATATAAAACCTCCCAAAACGATGTTTTTTATTCTCTACTGTTAGGATTGTTGATTACATAGAAAACTTCAAGTAATAAATACATAGAAAGGAGTTTTGGTTTTCCTTTTAAATTTGGGGTCCCCTTGAATTCATTTTTCTTAAAAAGAATAAAACAAGAAGAAAATGTTGGCTTTTCTCCGTGAGAGTTACTTTAAATTATGAAAAAGACAGGCCAAAAGTTTTGTTTGATAACAAGATGAGATTATAAAAGTTGGATTTAACCTAAAAGAAAAGATCATAAAAGTGGGACAAGTGAAACGGGTCAACTTTCATTGTGTGTGCACATTAGCTCTACGGGACACATAACCAAAGTATTTTTAGAACATTGATTAATTTAATAATGTCTTATGATTTCATTATTGGTAGTGGGCTACTTATTAGTTGAAGGAGCCCATTGATTAGATCAAAATCTAAGTATACTATAGTCTATTGTGATTGATATGCAGATTCCGATTCTTCCTCCTAATAGTTAGTTTTTATGAAGTTAAAAGTTATAATGAAGTGTCATATCCACATCGAGTCCGAGATTTGTGTCTTGGACACCGTAGAATGACTAATTTCGTCCCCATGATGGTGTGTTGTCCAAACCCTAAACTAGACCGATCGATACTAAGTAAGTATCAATTTAGGAAGGTTTAATACCTTTGAATTAAAGTAGGTTTTTATTTAAGACTTGTAATACACATTTGTAGCTAGTTAAGATTTGTTAACAAATTTACTTAGGTTAAGAAATAAATTACCTTAGGGTGGGATTGGAAACTTGAGAGGTAGAGAAATGAAGAGAAAAGGAGATAATTATGTGAGAGGTCCCATTTCAACATTATATCTATGTGTCTATTTCGAACTCTTAACATATATCAACGAAATACTTTGGAAAACCCAAGACTATTTTATGTAGTAATGATATAGTTATTTTTGGTACTAATGGACTTTAAGAGATACATTTTTTTTTCATCAATCGAATTTAGAATTCAAGTTGAAATACAAAGAGCCGGCAATGGTCGTGGACTTTGTAGAGACATAAACCAGCGAGTACAAGAACAATTCTGGGGACAAAAACCAAACGAAGTAAACAAAGGGGAAAAAACTCAAACAAACCATCTATACTACAACCCGTCATTTCTTCTTGGATCAAAATCTAGCAACCCAATAAAAAAAACATATACAATACCTAAACCTTTGAAAATTAAAACAAATCTAAGACTAAGAGTTAGAATGTGAACTATGTTTATTCGGTTATTTATCTTTTAATTTATGTGATTTTCTAGATGGAAGCTGGAAAAGTCTTATGAAGAAGAGCTCAAAGTATTTTTATTAACAAATATAAATTTGTTGATTTTATATTTATCTTTTATGATAATATTATCTTCATGATTATAAAATAATTTAATTTATTTATTTAGTTTTATTTTGACAAGTATATAAATAAAATTCAAACAAACCACAGTTAAGACTTATGATATCAATTTTAAAAAATAGCACTTCATTTGTCTATTTTCAAAAGTATCACTTTGTTTCTAAAAATACAGATTTATAAAATTTTCAAAAGCATGTTATAAAAAAGTTTTATAAAGTTTTCATAACGCATATTGGAAGATGTTTGTTAAAATTATAAGGTTAAAATGTTTTAAAGGACATGTTAGAATTTTTTTTGAATATTTTTTCACTACTCATATTTTTATAAAATGGTACTCATCCCAGTCTCAGATGGGAGTATCATAAAAGTGGTTTTCTCAAAGTTCTCTTAATACACATGTCAACTTGTCACATGCTCCCAGTCTCAGATGGTGAGATGCTAATTAATAATTAATGAAGAACACTATTCTACATTCATATATATGATTTGGAAAACTTTCCTGATAAAACCAAAGCCACGTGTTATCTAGTCATTTATCTATACGTAATTAGAAATTACAACATTGTGAATATTAAGATTGATTTGGCAACTACTAGAGTACACAAATAACCTAACTGCTTAATTGGCTAGAGAGCAATGGATGAATAAGACCCCACCATTAGTATTGAAGTTGATCCTCTCAAATCCATGGAAAATGTTGATGAAGGCAATGATGTATTGTGATTATGATCTAAACTTCAATAAACTATTATTTCTCTTGTTATGATCTCAACAATATGGCATATGGCCAAGTACACTCATATTTTTTTAAACTTATTTTAACTTTGCTAACTTTTAGTGGCCATGGAATTTTGTCTAAAGATTTGAAACCGCTTCCACAATATTCCCATTAGGAAAAGGATAATCATGAGTCATGACTACCAGCTTAGCTTTAGAAAGAAAGTCATAAAGAAAAAGGTGATCTTAGTGCTTCTCATAAGTGGTATTTGAAAATTTGTTATATTATGGCGTTTAATTAATAAAGAGTGTAGATAAGATATGTGATTTCACCTTTTCCCCTGATTAATTGTGGTGCAAATGAAAATTTTCTAAATAGATGATGATTTATCTGTTTGCGGCAAAATTCTAAAATAAATAATACAAGTTTTATATGAATGACATATCAGATCAAATCCAAACCAATTTTCAGATTTACAACAATGATGTATATGCGACCAAGGGGTAGTCAATTAGTGATTCTCACTTGTGAAGAATTTGTCGTTTAGGTTTAGATCATGATTAAATTCCTTTCAAGCTTGAAATTATTTATTCACTTGTATTTGATAAGTTGAAATGGTGTCAAATCTATATGTATGATTCTTTGGCGAAAAAGTTAAAAACAAGGAATCAATAAAATTTGGGAGAACTCTTAGGAGAATTCACCGCAGGCATAACGCCATTAAGTTACCAAATTGACGTTTCTTTCTTCTCGGTGTGATAATGTTTTTGATGTCATGGTCTATGTACTTGAATATTGGTTGCAGAGTGATCGATCGCATATTATGTAAGACATTGTTGCGCTGCTTCCAAATGTGAAAAACCGAGGCATGCATGGACAACTGCTTTTCTTTGAATAGATGGATTGCATTCTAGTCCATGAAGTAGTTCCGACCAAGTGCAGAAAGCTTTCTCAGACCAACATCTCACATGTGGAGTCGCTTTCTCACATTGATATGCACACGCAATAAGTTTTCTAAAAACTAACATAACGAATTGAACGTTTATTGTAATTAACATATAATACCTATATTATGAATATGCTCTTTAATAAATAAAAATATAGATATCTATACTACATACTATATGCTAAAGGATACAAATCTCTAATGTGATCATATTTAGTAGGTACGCCACCAAGTTTTTTTTATAAAGCATATCATATCTTTACAAAGTTTTTTCTTAAATTCGTTTTAAATTTTACATATTTGCTAATTTCATTTTTTCAATTTTTTAAAGAAAATAAAATCATTTAGAATGTTGCTGATATTTTAAATAAAAGGAAAAAATAACATATTTGAAGTGCAGTATAACTTTACAAATTCTTAATTTTAAGTATTATTTATCTAAACAAAACTCACATATATTTCTTATAAACATACAATGAATGTTAATTTTTCACATATTATTTTTTTAGAAACATATGCAAGAAAATTTCATCCCAAAAAATATTATTCGATTAGTTAAACATCTTATATAATACTGCTTCATATTTTTATAATTGAAGTTTAACATTCTTACATAAAGATTAAAGAATTTTTTTTTTTCCTAAACTACAACATCATTTATTATTTACCTAAACATGATTTCACCAATGGTAATCTAATCTGCAGCATATAAATCTTCAAAATTAATTAAAATTTAATTAATTCTATATTGAAAATTAATAAATATCATTTGATTTTGGAAAAAAAACAATTTTCGTAAAAATATCTACTACAAAAAATACAGAAGAGTATATCCATAATTTACCTTGCATTTAAAAGTAACATCTTGTCGAATGGCACGAAGCAAGCGAGTGGGGTTCAATCAAGTCATGCATGCATATCTTAATTTAAATGTCTTTCTTGAAATGATCAATTTGTAGTAAATATATAGCTATAGTCAACTTCTACATGTACTTGTTGGAATTAGCCTTTTAATTCAAAGTCAACTTAGATTTCTCAATCATGCACAAATATTACAATTCTCTTTTTGTACTGCAACATTACAACTATTGCTCGTTATTATAATGGATATTCACTGTCTATAGAAGATTTATTCTCTCTGTTTGAATAGAAGTTGTACTATATTAACATTTTATCTATATTTTTATATAAAATTTTTGATTTTTGAAAAATTCTTTTTATTTTACGTTTTTAGTTTTAGTTCAAATAAATTCTTCAGTGTCATTTTTGATATATATATATATATATATATATATAGCATCCGAC
>Ga0041059_1002844_pt1 | contig 12475 bp, 11 predicted proteins | sample AraColnosormetaG_FD_56232 | JGI IMG/M metagenome (GOLD analysis project Ga0041059, IMG submission 56232) | Arabidopsis roots microbial communities from North Carolina, USA - Col MF nosort | ecosystem: Host-associated > Plants > Roots > Unclassified | place: USA: North Carolina | collected... | reverse complement strand
TTTTTTTTTTTTTTTTTGGTAAGTGATCGGGCGGCATAGCCTCCCGTTTTATTCAAAGTAACTTAAAAGAACAAATCTAATATACTGGGATCTGCCTTGGACATGTTACCCAAGGTTATCATCTCGCCAAAATAACTCAACAACATCCTTTAGAGAGAGAGAGCTCTCTTCTCCGTTCTAATCGGAGATGTAGCTTTTTGTTTTTCTTTTGTTCCGTTTAATCGGATTTTTTGTATATTTCGCTTAGGCGAACTCAATAAATTCTGATTTAAGTCAGACTTCTGCTACCGATTCTATCCGTTTTTCAGATCTCTATCCATGACTTGTCGATGTCTCTGTTACCTTCACAAATCATCTGTTTCAGCCAATCAAGTTCGAGGAATAAAATCTTCATCAATCCTTTTTGCTCATATATGAGCACAAAACCGACTACATCTCCTTAGATATTGTCAGAGATGGAGCTTTCCCGGCGATGGCAATTCTCAGAGAATTTTTGAAGCGGCTTTCATGGACTTTATCTAGAAGATTTTCAACTTTCCTTGAGTCTGGATTCGAGATCAACAGATAGGAGGAGACTATCCACCGTTTCAGGACTAACCGGCGATGGCTGATCGGACTCGACGGTGTTCAACACGATGCATGCGGCGGCGCTCGAATACCTGACGCGTGGCTTGGTGAAGTGCCAGCATTTTATAACACGTATCAGCATCCAAAGATTAGATTTAATCTGGACCGTTTAAATTGTGTCTGTATTGTATTGGGTTTTTTCCTCTGTAACTGCTTATTGGGCTTCTAAATGAACTTTTTGGCCGAACAAAAAAAATAAAAGAATAGAAGAATTCTTCCACCGTCTGTTTTTCTAAATTTCAATCTCTCAATATTTATAGGCCCAAACAAAGCCTCAATACATTCCACCAAAAAAAAAAACAAAGCCTCAATACATATTCAATAACGTCAAAATCGTTTTCCTTTCGACGATTTTAGGTTTTTTAGGCTATATATATAGTCAAGTGATGAGTCTAGTTGGCTTATATTGTCTCAAGGTTAAAGGGATAGAAGGGAATTAAGCGTCTGTATGGAGCTTAAAGTTGGGGCACAAGTTAGGTGATATATACAAAACTTGAGTTTCTCCAGTTCAGAAGAGCTTCAAGCTCTATGAGCTGCTACAATGATTACGTTAGAGACATTTCACGAGACGAAAAATAAGTGGATAGTATGATTTTGCCGCAGGGTAAGCAGGACAATGTAATCCGAGATGTATTTATTTTGAAACAACTAGGTGTGCCTCAAGAGTTGTTAATCCTCTTGATCAATGGAAAAGAAGAAGCCAAAAAAGCCATCAAGGAGGTCATTGAGAAGGGTTTTGATCCGACCACCTTAAAGATTTTCCAAGCTTTGCGTGTGTTTTACGTATTGAGGGACTAAACAATAGAAGAAAACGTCAATGACTATATAAGGTTAGGCATGGCTGTGGGAGATGCAATGTTCAAAAAGCTTCCACACTCTCTCACAATCTCGGAGAAGAAGATAACTCAAACATGAATTAATGGATATTTTCACTGGAAAGAAGAGAAAAAATGAATTGTATATGTTACTTGTTCATTACCTTTTTCTTGTAACTTGATGTGATTACAATTACAAGATGCATTAATCCATCCGTGGCGAAGTATCTTTCTTCTATATTCCCAACATCTTCAAAAGATTCTTATTCAAGGAAAAGTCAATAATTATAGCTTAACCATTGGAAATTCTTGAGAATTATAACAACAAATTAGAGAGACACATATTTATAAATTTCTTTAGAATATTACTTCTTCTTGTTTTGTAAAATTTATGACTCCTCCTCAACAAAAATAATTCCGAACGACTAGAGTCAATTAGAAAAAGTGACGGCAAAAAAACATTTATATGGAAGAATAATACTTTGACTAACTTTCGACTCCCATAAGTAACGAGTTGCAAGTAGCTTAGGAAGTGATACAACAGAGCAATGTAATAAATGACATGGAGCTGGAGTGAGGAGCTCAACACATAAATGGCAATATACGATCCAAGAGACAGTTGTTGAGATGGTGTCTTGGAAAGGATATTGGAAGTTTGTATAGTTTAAACATAAGAAGAAGTTCCTTTTTCATCTACAAAAAGAAAATATGTCAATTTCACCAACGTGTTGTTGGCCCAGTGGTAAATCTCTCAGATAGAGGTGCTGGATTCGAGACACGTTGGGAAGGATCTCTTTTCCAAAGAAGATGAATTTCTGGTATGGGTCCCGCCTCTGGGAGATGTAAGGCCTTTGGGCCTGAACTTCCAGATATTCAAAAAAAAAAAACATGTCAATTTCCATTCAGGATTAGTACTGATCCGTAGAATTAAAACTAGGCTTGTACAACCACCACTTATTTTGTTTAATTTGAGTGCTAATTAAGTCTTTGTAGAGAGATTACCATAACTCAGAAGAGAGAGCAAGAAAATTCTTATACATGCATCAATGTTTAAGGGGTTTGTTTTGAGAGGTTCGTGGATTGAAATAAATCCTTGAATGCGAGAGATTAGATCATTTTTGAGTGAAACTTGTAAATGCATATACTAAACAAATTTTCTAATAAAAATTTGATTTTACCAAAGAAGTGTCTCAGTTTATACTTTAGTTCAAGTACTAATTAATGCACACCCAAAATCTAACTCAAAGGTTGAGGATTACTACAACACATATATATTGCCCAAGAAACATTATTTCTACCGCTGTGTGACCATTGTAATTCACATCAAATCAAAGCCGACATGCTCTGACTTAGATGCTGAATGTTTGAGGACATAATTCAGCAACACAAGAGATTAAAGAACAAATTTTCTTTACTAGATTTAGAAACTACTCAAAACTAATCTAAGAGAAACTTATGTAGCTGAAAATATATAGGGGCTCCCTGTAGCTGGCACCCTATACTATAGTCTATAGTCACTCAACTAAAAACAACCTATACTTTGGTCCTCTGTCCAATTCAACCTGCACAAATTAGCAACTTCTTCATTCCTCCTAATCTTTAAATTTCTACCCATTTCACCAAATTTAATTAATCTAGTCAATTGCGTTTAAAAATCCTAATTTGGCGTTCACTGTACCACGATTAGATCTAAATTGGATTTAATTTAGTTGACCCGATTACAGTGGTATAGCCTCAATTGAAACCTTCTCCCTGAGAAAGAAGTTTTGATATCCCCTTAAACACAAAACCTATTAAATTTGAATTGGGGAAAACTTAGAAATTAGGTTTCAACGGTCATGACTGTCCTTCTACCGAGAGTCTCTAGATTTTGATTTGTCTTCTTCGTTGTCTCATAGCTTCTTCTTTTAATTCTTCGTATCTGCTAGTGTGTCGTCGTCTCCGGTGGTGATTGAATTGGATAAGAGTCGGGAATCTGAAGCTTCGTTGGGTTATGAATCATTCGCTAACCCAGAAAAGATGTCGTAAGTTTCTCTTAAATTATTTGTTATTGAAGTAGGATTTGTCTAGATTTGTGTTGCTTTCTGAAAAATAACAGAGAGATGACGATGTTTTTTTTAACAAATTGTAGTGACAAACCAGATGATATCGACTACAATGGTGGTTCGGAATCTGTAACGCCTTGAAAATTCAATTTTTTTTTTGAAGCATTACTATAATAAAATTACTCAAAATTTCCAAAATATATAAAGTTGAAATCTTGTATAAACTCCAAATCTCAAAATCAAAATAAATTAATTTTAGAAAATCTATCAAGTCTCGCTCTAAAAATAACAAGTTCAAAACCTCAGCTACATAACGCTCCTCGTCAAAGCCCTCCGCACGGAATCATAACTTATGTTAGCGAAAACTCGCCCAGTGAGACTACAAACCCAACAAACAAATACCAACATGGTCTGATCTCACACAAAGTGATGTTCACGTGTTGGTACTAACAAACATAGTTTCAATTCAATTAATTTTAAATAAAGTAAAGTACATCATAACTTATGCTGACAAAATACATAAATAAATCATAAGAACAAAATAATATCATCAGACAGAATAATAACATCAGAACAGAACGACCAGGTATCTAGCAATGGTACAACTCCAGCATTGGTCGACCCAAACCATAATGATGTAAGTCAAATTAATCCTAAGACCACTCTCTCAAATAAAGAGGTCAGTTGCAGCACTTACGGATCGAATTCACAAACTTCTAGGCTCACGCAATAGACTAATGGCTATCGAATTAAGCTAAGTAAAATAGTAAAAAAATAAATAGAAACAAAAAGTAAGCAATAACAGATTGGTTGGTTGTGAAATAAGATATTAAAAGCGTCAGACTTAGACTATTCTTAGGAAATAGATGAAAGTAGATCTAGAAATAGCTAGGTTGTTATCGAACCGTTCTTAAACTCAAACTATAATACTAGAATAACCGGTGGCGTTCCGCGAAACTCTCTATGCCTAGAACTAAGATAACCAGAGAAACCGAGAATCATATACTTAAACATGCATTATTATCAAGTTTGATTAATTCACCTAGATATCTAAAGGAGAGCCCTTCTATGAGCCTACGTGTTTTTTCTTAAATACTTAGGCTCATCTATGATAGTTCTGATAACAGGTACCTATGGTAGGTATACCTATTATCTAAGATCAAGTTCTAGTTAGCTACTCTAGAACTAGCATTAAGAACAATCAAGATGAAGAATCCTACAGATAACCTAGCAAGAGGGCAATCTACTAAATCATCTAAATTCCTAATGAGAAACCCTAACCCTAACAAGAAAACTACTCAAACATGATCATAGAAGAACAAAACACGATTGAATAAGAAATCAATGTAAGAAACAAGAGAAGAATAGAGTCAGAAAGATCTTCTCTAAAGGGAGTCTCCACATGGTTTTGCTCCCAAGAACAAAAGAGATAAGGAGAATAGCGTCTCCAAGCTTAGGTCTAAACAATGACCTTAAAATCTATATATATATATATATATAGAAATAAGAGAAAGTTCTGAGCCGAATTTGGAAATCTTCAAAACTTCAATAAGTTGCGTCGTCGAATTACCGTCACGTATTGCTGTCGTTCGACACCTACGCGGTTTTTAGTCTCCGGATTTCTTCAACAGCATAAATTCTATGTTTTCCTCCAGAATGCTCCATTATCTCTAAATGAATCTCAAACATGTAAAGACCTGAAAAAGACTAAAAAAGACTCTAAAAATAACAAAAAGACTCTAGAAATAACAAAAAGACTCTAAAACTACTACCCAAATCATAGCTAAAAACAGTAAAAATAAGGATATATCACATATACTAACAGAATATTTACATAATATACTCGATAGGGATGCTGGCCCTAACGAGATGATAAAGAAGTACGGTCCACTGTATTAACCGACCTCAATACCACTAACAGACTAACATGATACACAATACATCTGTTGGCTATGCCGGCCGCCATAGATTGCTCAATATAGCTAGCTAAATCAGAGTCGCATGCTGATACCTGTCTTAGCAGAATAACATATTTCATCATTAGAATCATATTTAGAATAATCATATTAAATCAAATAATCAATTTTCAGAATTCAAATATTCAAATAATTCAAATTTTCTTTCTATTTTATTTCCGAATGTTATACAAATATACATCGGTCTTAACGAAATAACATATTTTATTATTATTATCATAACCAAATTAGTTATGAAATCAAAGAAATCAATTTTTGAAATAAACAAATAATTCATTTATTCTTTTTATCATACTCCTAAAATATTATACAAATGTATAATAATTAAAAGGGAGTTAGAACTCACCGGGAAAATATTTTCAGATTGAACGAACGGTTAGCTGCAATTCTACACATACTCCAAATCAATAATTAATTCACCTATATTCAACCGTAGATTAAACAATTAGGAACCATATACCGTTCGAAAGATAAATTCACGTTCAATCTTATTCAGGTATCAGATTTTCCAAAACCGGTAAAAACAAAGCCGAACCGGTCCGAACTACTATCAGTTGAAATTCAAAACTCAGCCAATTCAAAATTCTTTTTTAAACGAGTATTCTACGTAGCCAGACCATAACAAAACCGGTTTAAAACCCTAAGAACCGGTGTATAAAAATCCTGATTTGACCATGAATCAACAAAATCGAAAATACTTACCAATCAAATTTCGATCAATTCTGACTTTATTTTAACGAGATCTCACCGACGTGGGATTCGTATTGACGAGATCTTTTTAAAAGGTATAAATCAAATTCTAATTCTACCTGAGACGAAATCCACCATTAAAGAGCTTAAAGCTCACTTCCATCGAGAAAAATTAAAGAAGGAAGACGGTGAGGCTTACCAAACTCTTCTACCAAAGCTGAATACAACCTTGAACTAAAGCACTAATATGGAGAAGTATGATCAACCTATTCACAACAAAATCCGGTCACAAGTTGCCCAAAAATATTCAAATCGAAGTTGGTAAAGAAGGGTCTCGAAATCTCACCAAAATCTTCAACCCTGAGCTAATTGCGCATTGAGGCGCGCCTGATCCTCATTGACGCCCTTTGGATGGATGAGTCCATGATCATCCAATCTCTGACCAGCCTCATTGTAGTCTTGCCCATCATCATCTCTCAAAACTCCTTCCTCATCAGCTCTGATGACTCTGTTAGCCATTGCTAATCTCTGAGTTTTGCGGTTGGTGCGTTCGAGTTTTCCCAAGTCAAGAACATACAAGTTGATCAGCTCCTTCTGTGGTGTGCTCCTTGTTTGCCTAGACATACACCTGAAACACAGAAAACAAGAAACGCGTGCTAGACGAAATCTCTAAACTAAACTCAATGGTGATTCCCAAGAACTTTGGCAACGGCGCCAAATTTGATATGGTTTAAATTGCCTTAAACCTACTCTCTCAAATAAGAAATCGGTTGCAGTATTTAAGGGTCAAATTTTCTCAAAGTTCTAATGTTCACACAATGAATTGAATGTCAAGATTAAGCTAGCAGGGAATGATTGAAATAAAAAGTAAACAAAATAAGAAAACAACAGATTGATTTAATATGAAACGATTAAAATAAAGAGCTAGGAGTAGAGTAATCTCAGGAAAGTAATGGTTAGTAGATCTAGTTATAGCTAGGTTATTATCGAACCATTCTTAAACTCAAACTCTAATTATGGAATAACTGGTGGCGTTTCGCGAAACTCCCTATGTCTATAGCTTAAGAATAATCAGAGAAGCCGAGAGATCTTTAACTTAAACATGCATTCTAAACGAGTTCAATTGTTCACCTTAGTAGATTGGCCGATTCTTATTACACACCTATAAACCAGGCTCATCCAATAATAGATCCAACTACAGATACCTATGGCGGGTATATCTATTGTCTGGATTCAAGTTCTAGTTAATTACTCTAGATCTAGCATTAAGAACAATTAAAGATGAAGAATTCTACAGATAACCTAGCAAAGGGGGCGATCTACTAAACCATATGAATTCCTAATGAGAAACCCTATTCCTAACAGGCAAACTACTCAGACATATAGTTTGAAACAAGCAATATAATTGAGTAAGAAAGTATAAACACAGCAAATAAGATTATAGTATGAAAGGATCTCTTCACTGTATTGGAAACTAAATGAATCTATGAAAATATGGATGAATAGCTTATGTCTCTCTGAAAACTTGGTAGAAAAGAAATTTGGTCTAAACAATGACCTCTAAAACTATATATATGCCCTATAAAACGTTCAGGGACTAAAACTATATATGCCCTATAAAACACACTCCTTTGTGTCGATCGACACTCTCACTGAATCTGGAACTGAAATCGTCCTTAGCTTCCTTCTCCTTAGCTTTTGCTCCAAAATGTCTCCTCATCACCATTGTTGTCCCACTGCATAGAATACCTGAAAAGACTCTAAAAAGACTCGAGAAATAACATAAAGACTCAAAATCCTAAATCTAAAACGTAGTTAAAATCAGGAAAAACAGGGTTATATCAATCGTATCGTTAATTGAGGTTGAAGAAGAATCTGAAAGTGAAGAGGAGATTGAGGAAAGTGGAAGAAGGAAGAAAGAGAAAAAATCTAAGAATCCATCTAAGAAGACAGCTTAGAAAAAAAGAGAGGTATAAGATCCATTAGAGTGTTTTGACTATGAAGTAGGGGATGGAGTAGCTAGTTTTGCAGATGAGATTCAAATTGGCCGAAATATGATTTCAGATAGCTCAGATGAAGATGAGGATCCCATTTTGATGAGGGATCTAAGGATTAAAAGGGCTATGGATGATAAATTGGTTGTCAGAAGTACTTTCTTCACAAGTATTGAGTTCAAAGAAACCATTTTGGAGTGTTCTTAGAACCATTTTAATGCGGTTCAAAATGAGTGGGAAAAGGAAAGGTTTGCATTCAAGTGCGGCGTGGGTGGTAAATGTAAGTGGCAAGTTTATTGTTCCTTTGTCAAGACGAAGCAACTTTTTGTGATCAAGACATCATGTACATTGCATACTTGCACCCTAACAGAAAATGCATGATATCAACATGCCAACAAAGATATGCTAAAGACATTAGTTTGGAAATTAGCCTATAGCTACAATGAGAAAGAGTATGCTGCCGATCTTAACATCTTGAGATGTTATGATGATGCCTTGTCTGATGATGTGATGAGAGAGGAGCCACATACATGGTCGCTGTCCTTTTATAGACTTGGTAGTTGTTTAGAGGATGTAGACAACAACGCTACCAAGTCATTCAATTCCACCATCATCAAAGCAAGAGCAAAGGCATTGGTTCCAATGCTGGAAACCATAAGGAGGCAAGAAATGACACGTATCGTTAAGAGGAACAAGAAATCATTGAAGCACCAAGGAAGATTTTTAAAATATGTTATGAAGATAGTTGCCTCTGAGAAGATAGTTGTAGATAAATGCACAGTATACTGTTGCACACATGGCATATTTGAGGTATATTTAGATGGAAATGGTAATAGAGTGGACATACCGAAGAAAAAATGTTTCTGTGGGAAATGGCAAATAACTAAATTTCCTTGTGAGCATGTTTATGTTGCGATGTTAAAAGCTGGTTTCAACGCGGAGGACTACATATCCGGTTATTTCTCCACATATTTATGGAGAAGCACCTATGATACAACCACCTTACCATTAAGGGGACCCAAATATTGGATGGATTCAACTAACAGGTTGGTAATTATTGGATGGATTCAACTAACAGGTTGGTAATCGCACCACCACCACCTCCTCTTCCTAGTAGAAGAAAAGGATCAAAGAGAAAAAGAGAGAAGTTTGCAAGGATCAAAGGTAAAAATGATTCACCAAAAAAGAAGAAGAACAAGAATGAAGTAGATAAACTTGGTCGGACATGAATAGTCATTCATTGCAAGAGCTATGGTGAAGCTGGTCACAAAGCATTAGGATGTAAGAACTTTCCTAAGGAGAAGGTGCCAAGGAAGAGAAAGGCAAAGAATGCTGGAATATATGAGGTATTATTCTGGTTTAAAGTTTTTTAATTTTATCTTAACTGGAATTTAAGCTTCCTAGTGACAACTATTAGTATCAGCTTCAAAATAAAGCAAAGAAGGCTAAGACATAGAATAAGGATAAGAAGGAGATAAAGACTAAGAAGAAGAAGAAAAGTGAGAAGGAGAAGAAGACTCAAGGTCAGGAGACGATCTCAATCACCCAACCGTCTGCAGCAACACAAGAGTAGTTAGGTTTGGTAACTGGCAGTTGAATGTGTTGTATGGTTTTTTTATGTTGCATGGTTTTTTGCTGTTGCTTTTAGATATCAACAACATTATTGTCGTGTGTTTTAGTTTTAGACTAAATCAGATGTGTTTTGCTTTTGCTTTTAGATTAAATTGGATATGTTTTGGTTTTGTTTTGAGACTAAATTGGATGTTTTTTCTTGCACTTTCATTACAAACAAAACATAGGTCTTAACAAGAATTTTGGTCCTCGTTTACAAATGTGTTTTGTTTTAAGGGAAAAACGAAACCTCTTTCTCAGGAAGAAGGGTTCAATATGGACTATACCATTATAGTCGGGTTAACTAAATTTAACCCGATTAATTATATCTAATCGCAGTATAGTGATCGCCAAAGTAGAATTTTAAAACACAACTGAGTAGATTAATTGAATTTGGTGAAATGAGTAGAGATTTAGAGATTAGGTGGAATGAGAAGTTTATAATTTTGTGTAGGTTGAATTTTGCTGACGACAATATAGGTTGACTCTAGTTGAGCAACTATAGTATAGGGTGCCAGCTAGTGGCATATGTAGGAAATAAATTTATATAGGGCATCAATTATATTTAACTCATAATTTTGTTTTTTAAATAATAAAAAATGTTAAAGATAAATAATAGTGGAAGCCTCCTTGACCCAATGATTGACCAAGGGTTCATTAATGCTTATACACCAAGAGGTCTGAGGTTCGAGTCTCAGCTATTGCGATTTATTAGCAGATTTGCAGATTAATGGAGGCAAGTGTGCATGAGATCTACAACGATGTACAATTATAGTCGTTCGCCAAGATTCTACGCAGAGAAGATATTGAAGGTGTCCATCAAGCGCATGGAGAAGGAGAAGGAAGTGTCGTCTGTCGTGGATCTAATAAGGTTCAGAAGAAATTGTCCGTGGTAGAATCGTCTATGAAACAGTTCTCATAATTTGTAATAAATAATAAATTTTGACGGCAAAAAAAAAGAAGATAAATAATAAAATTAGAAAGTTGTATGTAATGGGAATCGAACCATGCTGCCTAGATTTAATGTGGAGCACTCTTACCAATTAAGGTAACCTATATTCAAAGAAAATAAAAGGTAACATATATTCATATCACTGTAGTCAATTGTTTAATTATTAAAAAAGAGTATAGGGCACGAGCCCCACCTGATCTTCGGCTGTAGATCTGCCAGCTACAGACATCCTTTATATATACATCATATAAATACATTAAACCATGGTTACAATAACCAAAGATAACCGGATCAAACCGTATCAAACCATATATCATAATATAACTGGTTTTACCTTGTTAAGCACAAACTCAGGTAAGATGCAAAGTACGCCATGAAAAGACTACTCCATTATTTTGCCAATATATACACCAATCTTCTTGTGGATTTTGGCGTATTACATGTCTCCCAAATATGTAAGGGCTGACCATTTCTCAATGAAATTTAATGTATGATCTTCATAGTGTTAGTTCTAGACTGCGTGATAATCCAGTTTTAGAACGTTATTTCTGTACAGGTCACATTAACAAAATACATTGCATGGTAAAGAATCTTTGTAATTTAAATGACCAAAACGAGAAAAGTTTTTCGTTGACTCCCTTATATAATTATTTTTTCTTGTTTTTCTGTTAACAGGTAATAAAAAAAACATTATATGGACAAAATCTACTGATTTCAAATCTCTTTTTTTCATTTTCCCTCTTTCCTCCTTATATTTCTTATTAAGCGTTTATTTAAAAGTGGGAAAATATGAACTAAATTCTTTGTAGTGTAGTATTTGTTTGTTGATATAATCCAGTTTATAAGAAAGAGGCTGAGAAAAGCATATTCCAAGACATATCTAAACATTGGTCTGGTGGGATATGAATCAGGTACACTTTTGAGTGACTAATCTATTTGAAAATTATTGGTTAATAGTTATTAATGTTTCTTTTTGATTCAACAACTGTAGGGTGAAAAACGGATTTGTAACTTATAATTTCATTGTGACTCGTATAAGAAAGTTGTGGACGATAGACATGTCCATCCAGCAATCGAATGAAGTGGTTGTGATTGACAATGTTCCATTGTCGACGTTAAGCACCAAAGAAACGACGACAAAGAAGAGAAGGGTGGAGGAGAGTAAGGAAATGCAAGTGAAGAAGAAAGCAAAGTTCGAGCAGAGACCGAGCGATTGTGCGAAGTCAATTGGTAAACCGATTAAGTTTACTGGTAAGGGACAAAACAAGAAATGTCATTACGAGACATTCGAGTTTCATGGCAAACAATATAGACTGGTGAGTTTTGATTTGTTTTAAGATTTTGTTTATTAAAAAACAATAAGAGTTACAACTTACGATTAGACAAAAAAAAAAAAAGTTGTGTGATAAGAATAAAAGTTCTATCTGTGTAGTTATTTTAGTACCATTTACATTAGATTTTTCTTTTCTGTTTTGTAGAAAGACTTTGTGCTATTGTATCCAGAAGACAATAAACAAAAGGAATACATTGCGATCATCAAGGTAAAAGAAAAGATGGGATGCGATCATATCAGCACTAATGCACCGGATCCCATCAGAACTCCGCAGTTAAGCGTGACTAAGTGTCGTTAGCTCAATTGGTAAAGACCCTAGGCGAAGCTTAGAGGTCGGCAGTTCGAGTAACGCTTGGGACGAAACTAATATTACATGATGTGGTTTCGGGCCTAGGGGAGATTACGGGCTTTGGCCCAGAACCTCCTGGATTT
>Ga0041059_1002843_pt1 | contig 12484 bp, 14 predicted proteins | sample AraColnosormetaG_FD_56232 | JGI IMG/M metagenome (GOLD analysis project Ga0041059, IMG submission 56232) | Arabidopsis roots microbial communities from North Carolina, USA - Col MF nosort | ecosystem: Host-associated > Plants > Roots > Unclassified | place: USA: North Carolina | collected... | reverse complement strand
AAAAAAAAAAAAAAAAAAATCTTGACATTGTATTATATACATTGTGGACTCTTCAAAAGCCAACTATCAACGCAACCACGGTGGAATTTGTGCATGTAATCTCGTTGCCTAACAATCTAACATACCCATTCTAGACGAGATGAATTAAGAAGTCAATTGAACAAAAAAAAATTATGATTAAAATTTGAAGGAAAACAAATTCAAAAGTTAGAGTTCATCATGATCAAAATAGTCTTCGTCGTCCAAGTCTTCGTGATGAACTGCCTTGTAAAAGACATCTTCGTGGTGCAACATCTCTTCAAGAGATAGTTTACCATCTTTATCCTCATCCGCCTAACAAAATAATTAAAATTTATTGGACGTTGAAAGTCTAAGCATTATACATATACATCCACTATTAATGAGTTTCAAAGTTGTGAGAAAGAAAACTTAAGATTAAGATTTAGGTTGGGAGAGACTAACCTCGTGGCAAAGGAAAGTAGAATAGAATTTGGCATAACTCATCTCACCAGGTTGAAGATATTGCAAAATGGGTCGAAGCTCATCGGCCACGAGGAATCTGTCTTTGTCTCTGTCCATCTCTGCGAACAGAAGCTGAGGTGTTGGCACATTCTCATCCTCCTCTTTCTCGAACTTTGCGAATTCTTTATACATTTCATATGCATTTTTTACAAACTCTTTGTACTCTAGCTTCCCATCACCGTTCGTGTCCATGCCCCTATATATTATATATATCAAACAACATGTTGTTTCCTAGTTAAGCTTCATTTATGATCATATCGAAACACGATATATCACGAAATGCTTACGTCATTCGCTCCTTTAGAACCCATCTTTGTGTATCTCCGTTTCTGCTGTCTTCAGGGTGCAAGAAACTGCAAATCCCATATTTTCATTCATTTTTTATTTTCGGAAATTTTAAAAGTGATGAGATTTTTCAAGGCATATTAATTACTTGTTGAACTCCTCAATGTCGAGAGAGCCATTATGATCAAAATCAGAATTCTTGAATTGCTCCATCCACCAACCGGCTTCACCGTGACCCTTCTCGTTTTTCTCTGTTTCCATATTATCATTGTTTTTTCTTATTTGCATAATGAAGAAGAAAAATCTCGAAGGATCAAAGACAAGTTAATATATTACCAATGTCTTGTTTAGAGAATTGAGGCAAGTACTCTTCGAAAGTTATGACACCGTCCTTGTCCTTATCTTGTAGCTCAAGCTCTTTGGCGGTTCTGTAAACCATGTTGTCTTCTGTCTGTTGCATCATCCATGTCTGAAGCTCTTTCAAGCTCACAAAGCCATCTCTTGGAGACGCGTCAAGCAGAGGAAACAAGAACTTGATCCTCATTGTCGTGTTAAGCCTTCTCTCTTGTGCAAAATACTCCTCAAACATATCATCTTTCTCCTCTTTCGCAGCCTCCACGGTCTTCGTACCAGCTTCTTTCTCATGAGACAACCTCTCAATCCGGGTCACCAAAGGGTCAAACACCGGCATTTCAAGCCTCCGTCCGATGCGGCGGGTTATGAGACCCTCAATGGATTGAGTCTGGTTTTGTTTCTTATGAGCGAGGAGGATGAGGAAGATGATGGTGGCGGTTAGTATCGTGTAAACCACCACCTTGGCCATTTTCCGGTAGTCCAAGGTGGGGTAGGGAGAGAAGACGAAAGGGCCACGAAGATTGCTAATTCTGTTTTTGTATTTGCTTTATTGGGGGCTTTCCTTAAATCATTAAATTATGTTCTATCAACCGTTTTTGCCGCCAAAGTCGGTTATTTATTCGTTGAGGATCCAATGACTCTTCCTCTGTCTATATGTGTGTATTTATAGCAAACCAACAAAACCGGTTACGACATATCATAAAGCCTAAAGGAACAAAAGATTGTTAAAATGTAAGAAGAAAGAAATCAAAGAACAAGACTTGGTAACATCCAAGTGATATAGTGTTGGAACATCCCAGTGATGTGGTAGGGATGGAAAGAAAGTTTAAAGTAAAGAAAAGCTTCTTACTAAGTCATTTGATCATATACATTGCGGATTTAGAGAAGACGTGGTTAGTATTTGTTTAGTCTGCCTGCTTTGCAGAATCTCGGATCCAGGGCCAGTCTGATTCACAGAGATCAAGGGGAGAGTTTCCATCCTCATCTTTAGCGGCTGTGTTTGCGTTCTGTTTAACCAGAAACTCGGCGATAGCTTCTCTGTCGCATACAACAGCATAATGCAAAGGGGTTTGGCCTTCGTTGTCCTGTTCAACACAAGAACCAAAAACACATAAATAAAGAAGTTGCTAACTTTGCAGATAATGACTGGGTAGGAATTTCTCTTTCGTCACCTTAGCATTCACATCGGCGTTCTTATCGACCAGAACTTTGGCGATGTTGAGGTGGCCACGGTCTATAGCCCAGTGCAATGGTGTGCGACCTTCACTGTCTGCAGTTTATGGGAAAATTAGAATGCAGATCCAACATCACGAGAATGAACTTCCAAGAAACGGAATATACAAGCAGAGACTAACCCCTTGCATTTACAGGAATGCCGCTTTCAATGCTTTTCAGTAAATTCTCGACTTCTCCTTCTCTAGCAAATCCGTGTATGGCATCAATCTTCCTGAGAGATAAAACAAAAGTTCAATGAGCAGAGGATTAGTGTTTCATTCAGATAGACAGGAAGAAACGAACAGCTCAAAGTTCCATGAGACAATTGTAGCCATTTCACCATCAAAATTTGCTACAGCTAGAACGAGACAGTAATGTTACATATTCACCGAGTTTATGAGCCTCTTTCACAAATCAGGATACTTATATCTAATCTAGACATGAACGCAAGGATCAGGATATAAAACACATGAGAATACAAGAAGAGAACCTTACAACTCATTTTCGGACTCCTCATCATAAACCAAAGAGCTAAAAACTGGTCCCATGGTTCCTCTTGAGTTGGAGGCTGCATCATCCCCACCCCGACTTCCGGCTTTCTGTTAGTGAAGCTCACATGAACAGGCCAGAGGAAGAAACCGAAGCAATCAAACAAAGAAAAGGGGAAAAAGCTTTATACCACGCCACCGTCTAACCAAGTTGGGTAAAGCTGAGTGACAATCTCAATATACTTCTCCATCGCCTCTTCAGGTGGCATAGCTCCCAGTTTCTGCCATGCTTGCCTGAGATAGAACAAGATCATGGCACATCCCAATCAATGAAATTGCAATCTTACAACAAACCACAATTCCATATACAATCAACTGTTACAACAGTAAAAACCACATCATCGTCCAGCAGTTGCATAAGCTAAGAAGCAAACTAGGTGATTGTCTATGAAGAACCTAAAACCTCAAAAATTTCCACCTCAAATCAAATCTCAAACAGTTGAACAAAAACACCAGAAAATGATACATAGAAGTTAATGGCACAGCAGATTCAACGAAAGAGAGAGATACCACTTGGCACGAGCAGTCATTTTGAGAGCTGATGGCTGAGGAGCAGTACACGGCCCTTCCGTAGCAATCTTATACAATCCGTAAAGCTGCTGCTGCACATCACTCGGTACCTTCTGCGAAAGCCGATCTGCGGCGGCGGTAGTCACAAAAAGAGTGGCGGCGCTAAAAGCCTCATCGAGTTCCGTGCTCTCGACGCCTTCCCAATCATCATCTTCCTCACTGTCGTCACCGGCAACGCTATCACTTCGGGAGCTACCCTGCTCCGCCACAAGCGAATCCGCCTCACCACCGAAACCACCGCAAGAGGAATCGAGACGTCGCGAGTCAACTCCTTCCGGTTTAATTTCCAATTGAGACTCCTCTGGGTGACGAGTAAGAGAGAGATTGTCTTCTTTAAACGTGACGACGATCGAGATCAGCTTAGCGAGAAGGTAAGAGAAAATCAAACCTAGGATCACAGACTGAGCAAGTTGAGCCCAATCACCCATTATTTCTAAAAACGAAATCAAATTCTCAAAAACGAAAAACCAACGCCGATAATTAAAACCCTAGAGAAATTTCAACACAGAGTCTCACGAGGAGGATGAAGAAGAAGAAGGAAGCCAAGGGATCTGGAGAGACAAAAAGGAACAAACTTGTGTTGTTTTCCACCGATTCAGTCACCAAACAAAAAGAGAAGTTCCTTTTCGTTGTGGGCGTTAAGACTTTTTAATGAATTGGATCAAAGTTTAAAAGACGACACATAAAAAAACTTGGCGACGAGTGACGACAGATCACATATGGGTCTAATTGGGGAAGAAGTCGACGTGTTGTACCCTAATCTTTTTTGCTCCTTTTACCAACAAAATTAAATAAATATTTCACAATAACACGTAAAAAAGTTAATGAATTCAATAACAATGTCAAATTTTGTGGTGGAATCGTGGTCGAAAACAAATCTAGAAGACGTGCATGGTGTTGGGATGATTAAAGGCTTGACTCATACGACACGTAAATTGACATGTATCCATAAGAGAAAATAAGGTAGACCACAAACTTGAAGGCATTAGATTCACGTGAAGTGGGCACGAAAATGAAATCCCAACTTTTTTTCTTATAACAAAAGATAAAACTCATACATGATATTAAATAGTCCCACTTCCAAACATTGCTTGCTCAAATGAGCATCTCATGAAGAGAAAACCCAACCCACCCATACGAGTGAGTGAATCATTTTTACATGGAATACTCATTTAAGCAAGAAACATTAGAAAGTGGAAAGGAGAGTTTATCACTTTTGTGACTTTGTCACCATGAGAGTAAGAGAGATGATGACTCTAATTGATATATATCCCTATAACTATATATGAGCAACGTGACTCCACAAACAATAAAGAAAATTACGAAAATACCCTAAACTCAAACAAGAAACTACCCACCAACCCAGGCTACCATACTCTACTACTGAACATCTTAATAACTCCAAGACACACTAACCAAATACTTGAACAAGACTTGTAAGTAAAAGCAATGGAATGGTAGCTAAAGCTTGACTTTTATCCAACAATCAAACATTCTCAAGCAAACTACATGCCTGGGGGATTCATTCCCCACTGTATCGTGTAGATTAATACAAGGAAACAAAAAAAAAAGATATTTTCTCAATTACCTACCCTTTGATCTGTAATGGGTCACTTAACCTGTGGTAATTTTGAAAGACTATTCGTGTTGTGCTCCATACCGGCATTGGATATTTTCCCCTTCTATGAGCTTCTCAACTGCATCGAGAGGAAGACCCACCAGCTCTAACGTCTTTTTCCACACTCTCTGTGCAGTTTCTGTGTTGTGTGCTTCTTCGGAAGGATTTGCAGGGCGGCAATCTTGAGAGATGAATGGGCAAACAGGCCAATCATCGTTTTTTAGTGTTTCCCAGTACTCTGGAATCTGAGGATCTGTGGCCGAGAATAGAGAACTTCTACAACCTTCTTGGGGTGAAAATATGAAATAAGGTATCACTGCGTAAAGAGCTTGAAGAATCCTGGATAGATCCCTGGCCTGTAAATTTCGGAAAGAAATAGGCAGTTCAACGCAATGAATTTCTGAGAAAACAGAGGAATCCTGCACTTGTAACGAAATGAAGTGAAGCTAATACTCACAACATTTGTTAGGACAACACCAGGGGATAGACATACGACGCTGACTCCTGTTTCCAGAGGAAGCTTTTTGAAAAGAATGCTACTAAACATAATCTGGAAGATGGAAGATCAGAGAGCGAGACTTAACTCACCAGTTTCTGAAAATAAGCCTCTTTCAGAAAATGGAAACTACGGCAGATGAAAACTACGGCAGATGTCATTACTGTAAGCTCACCTGGGCAAGCTTGCTGCTTGAGTATCCTATAAGGCTTGAGTACTTACGTCTACCAGAAACAACATTCATGTCATCCGGGTCAACAAAACCGACACTATGCATCTACAAAAGTGAATCCCACAACCCATTATCTTGCATGAAAAAGTAATAATCAAAGACAATAAATATAAACTGTTTCAGTTTTCATAAACAGCCAGGCACAGAATTCTTCTGAAATGAGTAATGACATAGTGCAGTCATGGAAGCGTATTTGGGGTTGAAACTTTCAACAAGCTATGGTTGTATCGTTTCTCTATACCAAGACTGTGTTAATACAATATGCATATGTAGTTCAGTGATTTAGAGAGATCTATATCAGTTATCTACATATTCTGCAACCAATTGACAAGACCAGAGGTTTTCAAGTTACAGAATACACAAACAAATCAACCTGTCAACATGATTACTCATACCAAAGAGAATATAAACTAGAGAATACAGACTTGGAGCCTGCAGTATCAGTGATCATAGAGAACTTACAACGGAATTCACATTAATGATTCGGCTAGGAGAGCCTCGGATCAGAGACGGCAAAAGAAGTACTGAAAGCAGCGCTGGAGCTAAATGATTCACTTGCATGTGCTGCTCATATCCTTCCTCTGAGAATTTTTGCGCCTCTGCACAAATCAGAGAACAGAGCATTTTAAGGTTACTTTTCCTCAACACATACTGCAGAAAATGTAGCATCTGACAACCAATCATTTAAAAAGGAGACCCATTGGACAGAGTTGCTATGAAAGAACATGCCAGTTCTCACCAATTGGGTCCATCAAGTTGGAATGTTGATGATGATGATGATTGGTTCACAAGTATGACTTTGAGATCATAACAAAGAGATGATGAAAATAGATACAGGAAACAACAGAAGGGGAAACTCAATGCTTATAGCTAAAACGGCAATAAAACCAACCTCCCATAGCAAACATCCCAGCATTGTTAATCAGAACATGCAAAGGTCCTAACCGAGCGTTGAAAGCCTCAGCAAATCTCGCGACAGAATCCAGTGAGAGTAGATCAATCTCCATTGCCTTTACAAAATAAAACAGAGTATTATTATCAACTATCTAGACGTTACAAGCCAATAGTCTAACTCTCTAACTAATATACAAGAAATTGGCTTAGCCACAGTCTAGATAGTTCACATATTATTTGAAATTTCTATTGTACAAAACGCTTTATCTCATTCTTGGCTAATTTCAGTCCCAGTAATACACATTACTGAATTGTAATAAGTACATCACCATTATAAGGTTACCTCAATATTGAGTGGGAGACCTTTACCAGACCATTCGTTCTGCCATTGCAGTATCAGCTCCTGAGCCGCCTTTGTGTTCCTTACGGCCATCACAACATGAGCACCAGCTTCTGCAAGCTGCCTGCGACCGAAGAAGCAAAAGAGCTAAAAAGCTTAGGGAAGTTTTCAGTAATTCGAGTCCCAATCTAGACGAAATCAAACTCAATTTGGTTGTAAATCGGAAGAAACGGGGAAGAGAACAAACCTCGCGGTTTCACGGCCAATGCCGCTGGTGGAGCCAGTGACAACGCAAGTGAGGTCGTTGACGGAAGGAAGAGGAAGAGGATTCTCCAAATGAGAAGCTGTGATCCTCTGGAAGAGAATCTCCCCGAAAACACTGCTCCATCCCCTCATCCACTCCATCCATCCCAGATTCTGCTTCTTCTTCGCCGGAGCTGGGGACGGAGATGACGTCGTTTCGTCACTCATCTTCTTCTTCTTCCGGAGTTAGATCTATGACGTTGCACAGCAACAAAAAGACAAAAAGTGTATTTCGTCAATATCTATGGCTTCACAACCTCAACTCCTGGAAGCTCCGGATAATATATATAATGGGCCGGCGAGATTTTTGTGACCCACAAGTAGAAGATAAACAATTTCAATTGACCGGTCATGGACTCATGGGTCAACGATTACACATTGTTAATGTGTTTCATAAATATGTTTACAATGATTTCTATTTTGTAATTGTGAATGTCCTGACTAGTAGTGACTATGCAACCGGTCATAGCATTACTGATCTCGTAGACAAAAGAGTAATAGAGTCGCTCCAAACTTAAGCAAAATGAAAGGAAGAAATGACACTGAGTTATTTGACTACATTCAAGGAAAAAAGTGAGACAAAATCAATCCTGAAATGTAGAATTTGTCCTACTCTTTGATTTTGTGTTCATATGACAAATCTAGTATGATGAATCCTTCTTGTTTTGGTGTCCAATGATTGTGGATTGTGGTTGATGTGTTATTCGAAAGTGGAACATCATTAAACAACTCTATTTTCATGAGTGTTGTTACATTGTTACACATAATAATAACTTGGTATTATGTAAATAAGGAAAAAACAAAAGTAGTTTGACAGTTAGTACAAGTCAAGAGACTCGAGCACTCTACCAGCCTGGATATGAAGCGCCGTGATTCTTTGTTCAGGATCACCTGTTGAACCGAATTGACTCGCCGCCCATATTAAAGAAGCAGATTTTTCACCCAAGAGGCGCCTGATGTCTTCATTTACACTCGCTATTGGAGATCGATCCTTCCCATTTACGTGTCCAACTAACAGTAGTAAGAACTCTCCGCATCTTAACCTGTGAATCAGTAAGGAACTAAACATGACCAAAAGCCTAAACCACTACCATCGGTTACTTACAAAGTGGATGATATCATTCACTAAATCATAACTAGTGACCTTAGAGTTGGAACTCTTAAGGATGTATGAGACAAAACTTGAGATGAGAAGAGCTTAACTAGACAATTTGAAGACTATTCAATGAATTTGACAAGGAAATCGATTTAAAATTTACTAAAAACATAAAAACCAGAAGAGACAAAAAGGAAATGAATCTTCGTTGACGGCAATTTTTATCGTGTAAATACTGTAATATAAACATATGCAAAATGCCACAACAAGTGCCATGAAGAACAAAAGCTTGGTATTCACCTGAGGTTTTCATCAGCTTGTTTGTCTCGCATGAGCATTGCAACCTCTTCAATGCCATTGCAAGCTCCAAAATCCTGTTACCATGAGAAATTAGAAAAGTTAAAATAAAAAGCAAGTGAAGGCCAGTTTGTTCCATTGATATACACAGAAACTTTAACTAGAGGTTTAAATGTGTATCTGTCTGAGAATCAAAACTTAACAACCTGCTTTCTATTTCGTTTATAAACACAGAAGTTGTTACTAAAAAACAGAAACTGAATACTTACCACCTGATTTGCTGATGAATCCAGCAATACTGAGATTAAGGCATCCAAGCAGGCTCCTTGCTCAAGTACTCCTCGTGTTGATAATACATTCATCATTACCTGAAACATTTTATGAGCATCCCAATCACATTAACATCCCACTGCATCAATCTAAAACATGAAGGGTCCAGCATAAATAGACAAAGAAATGAAAAACGTTCAAAGATGTCTCATACACAAGAGTCTCCCTTTTCGCCAAATCAGAGTGAGAGGTGACAAATGTCAAATGCAGGATTCTAGTTTCTAGAGTTCTCTATGCATCAATAGACAAGTAATAAAGTAACAAAGGAAAGTCTTTCTTACGCGGACTGCACCATGCTTATGAGCCAGGACAGTGCTCTGAGGATGGAGAAGGCAGCATCCTTCGAGAACTCTAAGAGCAACAGCAACCTCAGCATCCGTAGAAGGACTTGTTATCTTCATCGGCTCCACACTGAATATATGATCCAAGCTCGTCACTTTATCATCCTCCGCTTCTTTCAATGAATGTTGAAAAAGCACCGGAACCACTACGAAATCACGAAGCTTCCATCATCAGATAACACATTACACAGCATCGATTTGAGAACGACAATGAGGAAAATAAAGATATCAGACGTTGGAGATCGGAAATGGTTTGGGTATGAGAGAAGAGACGAATGATTGAATCTGAATCAGCGACAGTTCGGAGAGTTTTGAGAAGAGATCTAAGACCACGGATGCGAAGGAAGGAGAATTCAGCGCAAGCATCGCGTAAACCGGTCCTGAGGGATAGTGTCAGCTCCCTGTAAAGTCTCTGTGTATTGAGAGAAGTCACCAGCTCTTCGACTACCATCGACGCCGCGTCTGATTCTTCTCCGGTCTCCGATTCTGATGGATTCTCCGGCGTTGCTGACGCGCCATCGCTCCATATCGGTCTCTTCAGATACATCTCTCTCGCTCCGTTTTCTCTCTCCCTCTCCTCTGGTAATCACATTTATTGCGCCAAAACGACAACCACTTAGCTTTGGTAAACATAAAGCAGCACGTAGTCTAAATTTTAAACGGCAGACCTTTCTTTTTCCCTAGTAAGTTATCTTCCAAGCTACTCAAAGACAAAGTATGGAGATTCATATTACACTTACAAAGGAAGGTTCTGAGGCGAAACACAAGAGAAGCTATTAACATCTTTATTAACAGAGAAACCTTGTTCGAACAAATCCATAGTTTGAACACAAGAGACGACATAATTAACATACAGAGAGAGACAATGAAGAACTGGAAAAATGGCTGATGATGACTTGTGAAATCACAAAGCCAAATTTTATCTATATACATTTTTGAGCCAATCCAATAATGAATTCATCATGTTCCTCAGCTCTACCAATCCTCCTTGACAATCTTAGCCTTTTCGAATATGAACTTGCCCTCCTTGTACTTCTGTGAGGTCTCATAAGCTCGCTCGTATTTCCAACCCAATGGTTCGTTACAGTCAACACAAGATATATCAGCCACGGTGTGTAGACCAGTTAGAAGATTCCGGTCTTCTTTAGGTCCTACCACAATGTTCATTGCGTGGGAGAACAGGAAGGCTCGCCCAGTTCTTCCCTGGTAAGTGGTAATGAAGAACCGTGATTAAGAATTTGGTATTCACAATCAAGAAACACAAAAGCCGGGCTGTCTAACATAAGATTTTGAATTGAGTCCACAACCTACCACAAGCATACTCAAAGAATGACTACTTTTGTGATTTGTAACAATTTGAGTCAAAGGCTACTTTGTGTCTTATGTTTTGTTTCCATTTCCAAGGATCAACTTTCAAGTTTTGATTTGACTCTAACACCAACATGTAACTTAGTAGGAAAACTGAATCATGATCAGTAGCATCGATCGTTGATCAGGAAAGACAATAAAGTCACAGGTTTTCTTAGATTCTAAGCTCAGCTGCAGCTAGTCTTACATCGATTCTCCACTTAATTTTCTACATCAATCATATGGGACACAAACAAAACAAAAGAAATGATCAAGGTGATTCACCTGAAAAGCCTTAGAGATGATATCATCGTGAAGTCCAACATGGTTTCTGCAGTTGCAGCAACTATACAGTCTTGGACCAATTGCCTGAGCCATTTTATCAAACACTTTCAAGGCGTGATCAATTGCTCCAACCAAGTTCTCACCTTTTCACCAAAAACATAAAAATCCATCAATATATCCAGAACCCACATGGAAAACCAGAAATCAGGGTTTCTAAACCTTACCAGAATCCAAAAATTCACCAAGCTTCAAACGTCAATGTCTGAAAAATAGAGGATAAGAACAGTGGGCAGGTGTTAGCGTGCAAGACTAGAGATTCCACGATAGTACCTCAATTTCAATAATAAACAAATAAGAGTGGGTCAAAAGAAGAGACCACAGATTATATATATTTGGTAGGGTAAGGGAAACAAAATGAGATATTACCGGAGAGGAAATTACGCAGTAAGATATATGGTTCAACGAAATTGAGAAAAATCAGACGAAAGATTCGATTTTGATCTTTGAAATGAATTTTTCTGAGGAAATTTCAGAGGGATCTTACAAGGGTTTAACAGATCGAACAAGGACGCAAGACAAAATTGAGAGGAGAATAAGGTTGGAGTTGGATGAAAGTTTTGATCTTTAGTCTCTGATCATATATGCCGTGTAGCGACTACCTTGTGACTTCTTTCTTTCTGGGTTTTTGCTTTATGACTGGTAAATTGAGAAAGTAAATCGTATCAGCAGTGATGAATAATGGAAATGTGGAATCTCTTCATATTTTCTTATACTTTTTCATAATTATTTAATTTCTTACTGTAAATTTCTATATAGTTTAAGAAAAAAAAAATCTTATCTTAGATTAAATCTTTTTTACTTTGTTTTCAAATCCCTTTATAGAGAACAACCAATATAGTGATGACATTTATACAACAAAGGTTATATATACATATACAATCCTCAAGTTTCCTTCATTTATTTATTAGCTTAACCCTCCAAGAGTATTATTCTTCTTGACTAGGTTTCAATATCTTTTGGTCAACTTGAGCTTCTCGATGACAAACATGCCTTCTTTATACCTCTGTTTAAGATCGAATGTCTCAACATATTTCCAACCCAACGTCTCACCACACTTACTGCACATCACATCTGCCACTACATACGATCCGGTTATCAGTTTCCTCCCAATCTTCGGTCCAACCACCACGTTCATCGCGTGTGAAAACATAAACGCTGGCCCTGAAGCTCCCTATAATCCATATTCAAAAACATTTTGCATTTTATAACCAATGGAGATTATGAAGAGACTTGATCATCTCTAGAAAATCATCCGATAAGAAATGAAAAAGTGATTTTTTTTGGTAAAGCTATAACATTCTTTAGTTTTTTTTTTTTGTTACCACAAATTTTTTGGAGATGAGATCTTCAC
>Ga0041059_1002842_pt1 | contig 12487 bp, 6 predicted proteins | sample AraColnosormetaG_FD_56232 | JGI IMG/M metagenome (GOLD analysis project Ga0041059, IMG submission 56232) | Arabidopsis roots microbial communities from North Carolina, USA - Col MF nosort | ecosystem: Host-associated > Plants > Roots > Unclassified | place: USA: North Carolina | collected 2013-09-02 | reverse complement strand
GTTTTTTTTTTTTTTGCAAGTTTCAATGTGTCGTGGGTTCCTCTTTTCTCGCGATTTTCTTTACTTAATTGTTGCAATTAATATTACTAATCAATCATCACTTTCTTTTTAATGTAATCTGTTTATTTTTGGATATAACATTATTCGCTTTTAGATTTCATTTCAGTAACTATCACTTAATTCGTGTAAATTGACTCTGTCTACTGTATCGTTGAATTCATAAAGCAAGATAAATCAAATTTTCATAGTCAGTAGTCACTGATAATGTCATAATGATTTTGACTTATCTTTCCAAGACATTTAGAAATGAGTATTTGTTATAAATTATACTTCATTTCCAACCTAATCATATGAGTAGTTAAAATTCTATGAGAGTTTTTTGAATTTTGGCTAATATAGTTAAATCCATCAAATTTAGTATTATTTTGTGAAGACTAATTTTATTCAAATTTTGTTGATTTTATTGTAACTGATAAAGGAATGAACTTATTTTATTCAAATTAGTTTTGTAACTTTTTTTTCTTTATTAAGTAGTGACAAAATTAGTTTACTTGTGTATATGATTCATATGTTGACAAAAAAAAACTTAACGCACAATAAATAAAATATACGTTTCGTTGAACGATAATTGAAAACGTTAAAGTTTCATGATGTTTTAAATAAAAACAACAAAATATAACGCCTATTTTAAAAAAGTAAAAGTCAATAGGCTCACGTTTTAAGCTTATTTGCGGATTTTTCAATGTAAAACTTCTTTTTATATATTAGAGAGTTTGAAATATTATTTTTTAAACCATAAAATAAGAATATACTATCCTGTATTGGATTTTTTTTATGTTATGTGGACACCAAACCTATTCTATTTAATGATTCTTCATTCACCATTTATTATATAGTTGGTAGAACATAACTCTTCTTTCTTTATTTTAATTTATTGTATAGAACTGAACCCAAAAAAAAAAAAAATCTTTTACTAAATAAAAAGTTATTTAGCTAAAATTTATTATGTTTTTTTTGGTTCAGTTCTATATCTTTGGATTGTATTTCTCATTATATAAAGTTATGTAGCTAAAATTACAATATATGAAAATTTTAATAGTTCTTTTATAAACTGTGGGAGTTGATATTTTGAAAGATTTGATGGAATTTACTATTTAGATTTGGAGTGATTTAAGTGATATTTTAGGATATTTTGATTAGATTTGTACATTATGTTTAACAAATGCCAAACCAATCTTATGATTGGTCCAATAATTAGTGTAGGCTAAAAATTGTAATTGTGGCCCAAATCTATCACAGTTTGTTTTGGTCAAATATCATCCCAAGAACTTGAGCGAATTTCTTAGCAATATATGTATTTTAGATTAGCGTCACATTTGGTCTTCAGGCCAACTCTAGCGATATATGGCCACAATTTTCTAAGTTAATTAACAAAAGATGCACATCAAACTAGTTGTTGAAAGAAGTAAAAGCATCATAGATCATGGTAACAATACTATTACGAATACAATCCTCTACAGTGACCCAACAATACATTAATTTCATCTCTATCTTTCATATCAAGCTGCATCAGTATATAGCTCAAAGATTAGATATCAACCAAAAACCATCAGATACTAGGCCAATCTTGTCATCAAAGGTAGGTGGAGAAGAAGATGAGCAAGCTCAAACAAGGTTCATGTGGACAAACTCTTTCCTAGAAATCAAAAGTTTGTAGTGCTTTTTGGAAATTATTCTATATGCTTATATCTATGTTATTTAGTCATATAGAATTCTATCAGTCCGCTCTGATTAGCTTCCCGAATCGTCATACAAGATTAGATTTCCAAGAAGAAGCCAGCAACTTACCTTTGTTATCAAAACTCAAGGTATAAAATTTGGTCCATTGGTGTTTCCTATACGAATACAACAAATCTCAGCTTTGCTTGTGCCTCACAACCTTTTATTTTAGCTTGACTTATAAAGATTCAAAAAGTAGGCATAAAGTTTTTTTTTTGTTTTGTTGGTTCTTTGTTTCAATAGAAGTAACACGTTTCCTCTTTTTAATGGATACTTTTTGTAACATTTTTGGTGTCGAGAATTCATGAACATGTTCCAAGATTCAGGTCAATTAGTTGGAACTATCTTATTACTCGGTGTCGTTGGAGGTTGGAGTCACGGAACAATGGGGCGGGCGGATTTGACCCGTTAGCAAGTATGAACGCAAGACCTTTTGGGGTCGAGCTTTGAGCTACGTTTGATGGTCATATATGTTTCAAGTTTATACTTGTCAGAAGAACTTAACCAATGCACTTAGCAAAGCTAATCTATTGGTTCTCATTTAGGGAGAAATGTTATCATGAAAAGATGTTCTTGCAAAGTCGAATAAAGTTTATGTTCAATTAAAGGGTTTTCGAGATCATGGAAATGAAATGTATATACCATGAAAGAGTAAATATCTGATCGTAGTTATCTTGTATTAATAATAATATCCTCTGGATGCTAATCAAGAATTTGATTTACCATCCGCTCTTGTCAGCTTTCCAGAGATTAGAATTTCCAAGAAGAATCCAGCAACTCGCCTTTGTTATCAAAACTACTCGATAAAACACACGAAAGTGTTCAAGTTTCTTCCATTTTCGTAGCTTATTTGAATACAGCAAATTCAGTTTGTTCTGTTTTTGTTGCAGGTAGTAAAATCATGAGTGCGTTAGTATGATTGTAACATCCATGTCTCAATATATGGGCTATTTGTTTTTTAAATCATAAATATCAGCCCATTAAGGCCCAACTTCATCCTTGGGTTAAAAACGACGAGGGGTTTGCAAAAGAAACACTGAGCATATCAAAACCCAAAAGCAGCCACCACGTGAGTGGGAGAGAGACAGTTGAGCCACCATTGTTTATTGTTGTCCCCTTCGTACTGTCACCGGAGCAGTCGTAGCCAATCTTCGAGGCGGTTAAGGGTAAGAAAACCCTAGACTTATTCTGTAACTTGCGCAGGAATTTTCTGTTTTGGTTATAGGATATGTTGCTTGTGCTGCAAGTCATCCAAATCCTAGATCTAATCTCTGTTTTGCCTTTGATTGTTGAACCATTATACCTAACAACCATGGGCTTGAACCACCGCAGATCTTTACTGTAGAGCCGTCCACTTCGCCGTTTGAGCCGCCAAGCCGAGTGATCGGTCATGATCTGTACTGTACTGTTCTTGTTTATTTCTGTGTATTCATTTATTGAGAACTGAAATATCTGTTCAGACCGGTTGAGATAATGTCAACAACGAGCAGAGTTGGAAGCAATGAAGTGAAGATGGAAGGGCAAAAGCGTAAAGTTGTGTCGGACCCAACTCATGTTACTCTGAAAGTTAAGGGTCAGGTATTGATTGTTTAAACCTTACATTTTCTTAATTCAGTACATACATATAACATATCTGACTAATAACATAACTTGTGTGGATTTATATAGGACGAAGAAGATTTTAGAGTGTTTTGGGTGAGAAGGAATGCTAAGCTGCTTAAAATGATGGAACTTTACACCAAGATGAGAGGCATCGAGTGGAACACATTTCGCTTTCTATTTGATGGCTCGAGGATTCGAGAGTATCATACACCTGATGAGGTATGTATTTATCATTCGAACTTGTAGATCCGTCATTCATAAAATTATCTTTTGTTCACTGTGTTTTGTTTAGCTGGAGCGTAAGGATGGAGATGAGATTGATGCAATGTTATGTCAACAAAGTGGTTTTGGCCCATCTTCTATAAAATTTAGAGTTTGAGTGTTTATGTTATATGCAATTACATGTACACATATTTAGATTTCTAAAACCCATATATTATATGCAAGAAAATGGTTCATTGTTACATGCAAGAAAGGAACAAAAAGCTTTGTTACAAGTTTTGAATAGAATAAAAAAATTGCATAACTTTGAGGAAAGGGAAGCAACAAAAGGAAGAGTTTATCTGTATTAATGTTGCTTGTGCCTCTAACAACCCTTAAATTTAGCATGTCTTACGTAATTCTGATGCACAAAGCCCTTGTTTCAAAGAATTGTTTTATCCTCCATAGGCATGTAGGCGAAGAAGGAAAGATTTATGAAAAGCCAAGGTATTTGGACGATCTTTGAGGCTAACTTTCTTCTAAAAATCTATCTTGAAAAGAAAACAATGCACGTTTAGTGTCACTTCTCCAACTCTACAAATCACTAAATCAATAATACCATATCTAGACTTGTCTTTGTTTTCATTCTCTTCTCATGAAAAAAAAGCGCCTCAATAAGTCTAAGTTCAACATACAAAAATCCACCTAGAACTAGTAATAGAAGTAAAGACATCACAGATCATGGTAACTATGTTGTTACGAATCCAATCCTCTATATTGCCCCAACAATTATTGCTTCGATTCCTGCTCCGTTTTCCATATCAACCTGCACCAGTAAATACCAAAAGATTAGATCACAAATTCTAGGCCAAGAATCAAGAATGAGACAAGAAACATTGAGATCAAATTACCTTATCATCAGGTGTGAGTTCAGGACGTAGACGATGACCATTGTAGAGGAAGACGAGGTTGTCATAATCATCCTGAAGTATCTCACATCTTTATTTATATTGTTACAATTCTTAGTTCAGTATTTATCTCTACAATTATCTTTGGAACCATTGTGTCTGCCAAAGATATTCAAGAGAATATGCATTAAGTATCGATAAAACAGAGGATCAAGCCAGACTCTATCTATTTTAATGGTTGTGATTTGGCACCAAACACATATTTATCTTCAATCTCTCTACGCGCAAGGTCGAGCCATTTATGTCTTCCACTAGCAAGTTCTTTGATGCTCGATGGTTCATCCCAAATATCTAATGTAACAAGTGTTTATTCTTTCTTTCTTTTTTTTTTCTTTTTTTTGTCATCGCTCTTGACTGGTTTTATAGACTTATAGTCAAATAGATTTCTATTCTTTGGGGAAGCTACGTAAATGTGCCTACTGCATATTGACCACTATTATTTCTCTCTCTTTTGTATTTAAATTTTTCTTCTGGATGTTGCAGGGTGGTTTAGCTGCTCATGTTCTGTACTCTCTTTTGAACCATGCATGTCACTTTTCTTCCGTTTGCAATACTGACCAAAATGTATAAACTGTTAGCAAAATCGATTTTGTTCACATGTGAATTAGTCTATCATGTCTGCTAGTACGGACTAACAAAAACAGATTCATATATTGTCAGTCTTCTATGCAGGACCATCGTTCATGGACCCGAAAAATATTGCTTCCCATTCATAAGACTAACAAATATAGTCATGAAAATTTAAGAATTTAAACCACGTTCTGTATTATTTCAATAACAAAAAAGTTTTGATGATTGAGGGTTCTTATACAGCAACTCCAATGGGAGTTCTCTTCAATTTCTTATGGGTTTTCTCTCATTTATTTCAAAAAAATAGTTCTAAAATCGTTTTAACTGAGAGAAGCGGCTCTTTTTAGAGAGTTTTGAGAATTTGAGAGAACATGGCACGTGTCGTCTTGTGATTGAACACATATTTTTAACAAAAAAAGACTTTTTTACATTCGTTAATTTTTTTGTTATCTTTTAATTTATACTAGAAGCTATCAAACGATATGACTTCTTCATCTCGTATTCCATTTGCCGATGTCATAGAGCAAAGCTTTGATCGTAATCAATTACTCGATCAACAGTCCGATAATATATTTTGTTTTTCTTTTGCACATCTATTTTAAAAATAGTTTAAAATAATGTATGTTTAATAATTTTATGAATTACAATAATTATTATGTCTAATAAAATAAAATAATTTAAAATACTGTATGTTTACTATTTTATGAATTACAAAAATTATTAAGTTTTATAAGTTTTAGGAAATAAAATATATATTTTTTTCTTGAGAACCCCATTAAGAGAAATTACGATTGGAGTATGAATCTTTTCTTTTAAAAAAACTAAAACTCTCTTCTATTTTTTTTTAAATTTATACTTCAAAAAATGGAGAGAGTCGATGAAGATCTCTCTCCATTAGAGATGCTCTTACCAACTGATACAAGGCTTGGTCGCATATCTCTTTGTTGATCTTCTTGCAATTTGTTGGAAAGCAAGCTAACAAAATTCTCACCACTTGCTTTTACACAAACAATCCTATATCATCTTAATTATTGCAGTTTTAGTAACAATTCGATCTCTCTCAAAAGTTTAGGAATGGTTTATGTCCTTCCATATTTTATTATACTGATTTTGTAATAGGGCCTCACAAATTTCCATATTTCGCCTCTCTAATCGAGAAGACTAATTCAGAAGATATGATTTGTATCATCAACAAGATCATCTTACATGGTATATTTTATTCCCAATTTCTTTGTTTCAGTTTACTTCATCATGTCATTGATCATTCTTCATCATCTTCTTGTTTTCCTACAGCTTTTGACACACTACCATGGTACTCGGGACTTGGGAGATTTAATTACTCTTCATCAGGCTGATCATCATGGTGATGACTTAAGATTCTTCATTTTGGAATCCATTACACTTCTTCTTCTTCTCCGTAGAAGAGAAAGGTCCATTCAATTAGCTGTGAGATACAAAATAACGATGGAGCAGCACGAGACTCAACTTTCAAACTCTTCTTCACTTCTTCACTTCAATAATATAATACTTAAAAATTTTGGTTAAGATAATTATGATTCTCCTATCATCTTTGTTTGACCTTTTCCAATTGTTTTGAATCATTAATAATACATAAATTAAGAAAATTCACAAATTTGTTTCCAGTATATATTGTGCTTAAAAATTTTAAAAATGTACATATATTACTCAATTAATGAAGTATTTAGTGTGTTAACATTCCAAATCGGCTAAAATGTTTAGACTATGATTTTGAGCCAGAATATAAAAAAGATCAAAATGATCATATAAATCAGAATGAGCAGGAAATTTAACTTACGAAGCATACAAATTTAAAAGTTTGTAGACGGTTCAATTCAGATTTTTAGTGAAATCATTTAATTCTACCGGCTATAGTAAATTTAAAACTTTTAAATTTTATAATTGATATATTTAAAATCAATAAAAGTTTTTATAATATTATGAACATTTGAACATAGAAAAAAATATAAATAACAAGAAACATGTTATTTTACGAGAAAACGTTATGGCAAAGCAAATTTGAATCAACATTAATAAAAATTGTAAATATCATTAACCCGCTGTTCCAATTCGGGTTATATTCTCATTTTATTATTTTTAACACCACCAATATTAGATATATCGAATCAACCTGATTTAGATAAGATTTTATAATATAAAATTGTCATGTGGTACTATTAGTTACTTAATGATACTTGTAAAATATAAAATATCATTATCTTTAAAATGATACAATTTTCAAGTTTTTATATATAATATATAATCATAAAATTTTAAAAATCACAAATTTTCAAAAAAGAAAACAAATTGTCAGCGGATCAATCCCTAATTTAATTGATATATCATTACAATCAATTAACCGATTTGGTTGGGTTGGTGGATTATATAATGGATATTAACTTTGGGTACTAATTTGATTTAATCTTTGACCAGTTTACCATAATTGATCTAGCCCGAGTTTGTTGTTGAATCAGGTTCTAATCTCCCGTTAGTCCTAAACCCATAAATCAATCTATAAATTGTTAAGGTGAGGACAATTTCATGTCTTCTTCAGTCCTTCACTGATACGCCAAAATAATTTTTATTACAAAAATCTTAAATCTAAACACTAAAACAAATATAAAAATATAGAGCACTATATACAATTTTTCTTTATTAATCAAAATAAAAATAATAATACATGAATGATGTCTTGGTAACAAGAGAATTACATGTACATGTCAACTGATTTTAAATAGCAAAATCTTAAATATATTTAAACACAAATTTAAATACATGAATAGTGTCTTGGTAACAGTACTACATGAATGATGAATAATGTCTTGGTAACTTAAATATAGACATTAAATGAAAAATAAAAATACATTAATAATGTTTTGGTAATAGGAGGATTACATGACGAGTCAATTGTTGTTTAAATAACATAAATCTTAATTATAAATATTAAAATAAAAATAAAATACATGAATGGTGTCTTGGTAATAGGAGCACTATTTGGACATGTCAACTGATTTTCAATAACAAAATCTTAAAATAAATATTAAAATTAAAATTAACATACTACATGAATAAGATCTTTGTAACAGGAGGAATACATGGAAAGATCAACTGATTTAAATTAATAAATATTAAATAAAAATAAAAATACATAAATGATGTATTGGTAACAGGAGCACTACATACACATGCATGTCAACTGATTTTAAATAACAAAAATCTTGTATATATATATTAAAACAAAAATAAAAATACATGAATGATGTCTTGATAAGAGAAGGACTACATGGATAGATCAACTGTTTTAAAAAAATAGAAATCTTAACTATAAATATTAAAACAAAAAGAAAAATACAGGAATAATGTCTTGATAATAGGAGCAGCACTACATGCAAAGGTCAACATGTATTTTTTCTGCTTCCCTCCCATTCAAAGCCTTAATCAATGAAGTTTTGGCTAAAAGAATGTCATAGAGAATTAACATTGGGAGTAGTAATAATTGGTCGACCATAAATTTTTGACCGATGGAGTATTGTCTCGCTTGTCTTTCAATCTTCGTCAGTTTCTTGTATAAATATACAACGATTAACTCCTACCTTTTAGCAACAACAAAAAAAATCATTCCTACGTAATCATGTCTTGAGAACTGAATTATCTGATCCAACCAGTGGAGATAATGTCAACGAAGAGCAGTAGTATTCATGGAAGGAATGAAGTGAAGATGGAAGGGGAAAAGCGTAAAGACGTTGAGTCGGAATCAACTCATGTTACTCTGAATGTGAAGGGTCAAGTAAGATTTGATTGTTGAAACTATACAATTTCTATATTAGCATGCATGACTTAATATAACATGTGTGGATTTATGTAGGATGAGGAAGGGGTTAAAGTCTTCCGGGTGAGAAGGAAGGCTAGGCTTCTTAAATTGATGGAATATTACGCCAAAATGAGAGGCATAGAGTGGAACACATTTCGCTTTCTATCTGATGATGGCTCAAGAATTCGAGAGTATCATACAGCTGATGACGTATGTATTATCATTCAAGCTTAAAGATTCTTATAATATATAAAGATAAATCATTCATAAATGATCTTTTTTCACTGTGTTTTCTCAGATGGAGCTGAAAGATGGAGATCAAATCGATGCATTGTTGCCTCAAGAAAGTGGTTTTGGTCCTTCTACAGTATTTAGAGTTTGAGTGTTTCTGGTGTGAATGTAATGTTGGAATTGGTCAAAGTTGAAGTCGTTTTCTGAGTATTTTCGTATCACGTTTAGCTGAATAAGTTACAGGGCCGAGTATTATGCTTGTGCTGATTTGTACGAGTTATTGTTTTCGATTTGATTCCTGTAAACAAGTCTCCTCTATATAAAGGAGCAATGAGTTTCTCTTTAATCTAATAAGAAAAGCTTTGATTGAATACTCTGTTTTATCCACTTTTAAGATGTAATAATACGCAGATTTAGATTTCTAAAATGGTTCATTGTTACATGCAAGAAAGGAACACAAAGATATGTTGCTTCTGTTACAAGTTTTGAATAGAATCAAAAAGTTGCAAACTTTGAGGAAAGGGAATCAACAGAAGGAATTTTTTTTTCTTATATTACTTAAATCTAATGTACATTCAATGATGAAACATCCTATACAAATACAATTGATACCATTCTTTCATCGGCTTCAAACATCAATACAGAGTTCAAGAAATCTCTGAGATTTTTTAGAAATATGTCAGACGGAACCGGTAACAATAATAATTCTTCTCTGTTTCAATATCAAACCATATCATAGTTCTGGTGTTTTGAGGGCTCATTTCTGTTATCTAAAGCTGTTGTTGATGGTTTTTTGGTGAAACAGAAAATGCTGCAATTGAGGTTAATCATGGATTGCTTAAGGAGCTTGAAGATATGGGATTCTCTATGGCTCGAGCAGCATGGGCTCTGCATCACTCTGGTATGTTTTAACCACTTCAGCATATTCCAAGAATCATTTCATGGATCAGTATCACCCATATTTTGTCTCTCTCTTCATCTTCAGGTAACTCAAGCCTTGAAGCAGCTGTGAATTGGATCATAGATCATGAGAACGAATCGCAGTTTGAGAATATGCCTTTGGTATGTATTATTCATCTTCATTTCTTTTTCATATATTTCATAGAAAACTTTTGATCAAAGGTGGTCTTGCAGGTGGAGTTTAACATTGAGATTGAGTCTCCAAATCCATCTGATGATACTGCAGAAACTTCTCATGCAAGAGCAAAAGAACTATCGTAAGTAAGTCTCCATTTAAACATATATGCATATTTTTTAAACTTGACTCTTTTTTAGGACAAATGACTTCATTGTTAATTCTCAGGGAACAAGCTCGTAAACTAAGAGAAGAACAAGAAACTAAACGCGAAAGAGAAAGAGAAAAGGTACAAAGCAATTACTTGCATCATATACTATCGTCACGAAGAAGACTAAAAGCTTTAACACTCTTGCAGGAAAGGATACGAGCAGGGAAAGAGCTGATGGAAACAAAGCGAATTGCGGAAGAAAACGAAAGAAAACGGTATGAGAAAGAGAGTTTTGAATCTCATATTAGCCCTTTGAACTAAGTAAAACAATGTTGGATGCTATAAAAAACAGGAACATAGCTTTGAGGAAGGCTGAGAAAGATGAGGAGAAAAAGGCAAGAGAGAAAATTATGCTGAAAGTTAATGCAGACAAGGTGATAGATCTTGATATCTTGTTGTACACTCAAAATTGAAAACTGATGATTCTCTGTTAACAGTATTTTTGATTAAATGTATCCTGTAGCTGGAGAGAAAACGGAGGCTCGGATTACCAACCGAAACAGAATCCGCTTCGACATCAAATCCAGTTTCGCCACTTGACCCTAAGGTACACATTTTGTAACATTTTACTGTGAAGAATGTGATAATATTGCCCTTAACATTACATGTACAGAGAATAGTGATGTCGTCGCCAAGCGTAGTCTCGAAAGCAGAGGAGATGAGAGAATGTTTAAGGTCATTAAGACGAAACCACAAAGTAAGAAAACGTTATAGGATGATTCAAAAAACGAAAGAAGAGAGATAATGAAATCTTGTTTGTTTTTGTAGGATGAAGATCCAAGAATCACGAGGAGGGTATTTGAAACGCTTCTGACAATTGTGAGGAACGTAGCGAAGAAGCCAGACGAAGAAAGATACAGGAGAATCCGTCTCAAGAACCGCTTGTTCCATGAGAGAGTTGGAAGATATAAAGAAGGTATTGAGTTCATGGAGCTTTGTGGATTCAAAAGAGTTGAAGGATCTGAGTTCTTATCTCTATCGAAACGTGACTCAGACATCAACCGGCTTCGAGACGCTGCGTTTCTGTTGAACTCTGCGAGTGCCAATCCCTTCTTTGGTCTTCTATCCACGGAAGCTGAAAGACCGTGAACAACAAACTTTCGCTTCCTGAATTGTTATGTTCTATATAAGACAAAAAGTGTAAAAGTGCCTATTTTGCAAGTCGAAACTCAAAAAGTGTTACTATGGCTACAACAACAAATGTAACCATATCAATACATATATAAAATTGATGGTTATGGTACGATATTCAAACAAAAGTTAGAACTTCAATGTGGATGGGGAAATTCATAGGAAAAGATTAAAATTGCCGGAAAACTCACGGATTTAACAATAGTAGTTGACCACCGTTGAGATGAAGCAAAAGATAGATTTAGATCAAGAAAGTCATATTTGTATTTGAGAAAATAAGAGAAATTTTCTTCTCCGGTGGTTAAAGAGGATTGTAGAAAGATCCTATTGATTTATACAAGTTAAGATAATGGTGATTGTCTTAGCAATAAGAGGAGATGAAGAGTGTGAAGTTTCATAGTTTAAATAAGTGTATAACATACATATATATATGTAGAATGAAGCAACGTGAAGGAGAAGTTAGTTACTTGCAATTGAGCTTATGTGAGAGTTGTATATAAACAATTATAAGTTCATTGTTTGAAACTATTGAGAAAATCAGTTTTTTTTTTCTCTTTTTTTTTCACAAAAATTATATTGGATTGAAAAAAGTTACCACATACAATACACATGAAAAATAAAGAGATACAATGTTCAACTCATAAGTCATAACATATAACAAGATGAAAAAGAGAGTTTTTGATAATACATTGCAAAAACCAAACAAATCTTGTCGCGAGACTAAACGAAGCTCTCGAATCTCCCATACTGCACAATATAAAAAATCAGTTTGATAAGTACTAAAAAATCTAAAAAAGTATAATATAAAAACAAAGTTTTTTTTGGACTAATTTTAAAACCCACTAACATTTAACCCGATATTTCAGTTTTAATGATATATATATTTTTAT
>Ga0041059_1002841_pt1 | contig 12494 bp, 16 predicted proteins | sample AraColnosormetaG_FD_56232 | JGI IMG/M metagenome (GOLD analysis project Ga0041059, IMG submission 56232) | Arabidopsis roots microbial communities from North Carolina, USA - Col MF nosort | ecosystem: Host-associated > Plants > Roots > Unclassified | place: USA: North Carolina | collected... | reverse complement strand
GCTATATATATATATATATATATATATATATATATATATTTATTATCTTAGGTCTTATTAAATGTAAATATATTAGTTATGGTTAGAACTAGTATAACAAACTTATGGAAATGCGTACATTGCGTCTGAAACCATTAATTAGCGATATATACATTTGAGATTTATAATCATAAAAATCTAGAGTCCTTTTGCTTATACAAGACGAACACTTATAAACGTTTCCAAAGGGGGGAACTTTCGAAAGTTGTTGAAATGAGAGATATACAATTGCGAAGTATAGAGAAATAAACTTCAGGACATTGACAATAATATGAAATGAAGTACACGATTTAGTTGATAAGAAAAGAAAAGAAAAAAAGTATACACGATTAATTTCCTTTTAGAAAAACCAATCATACATCGATTTGATGTTTAAGTCTAGAATATGTGATGCAATTTAAATTATCTGTTTTTGTTTTCCCTGAGTACCCAAGAATATTGGGCGGAGCAGATTGATGCCAATATCAATATGTAATCAGTACATGCATGCATGTGGTATATATAGAGAGAAAATTGTATGTTTTTGCTTACATAACTTAAATCAACCAGACAACCAGTGATGCATGCATGTGGTATATAACGAAATTCACATGAATGTTCTTTATCTTAAGGAAAAAAGGAAGATAAATCAGACGAAAGTTAATTGTCTCAAAAGGTAAAACAAATGTACGATACAATGATTAATAACAAATTGTATAGTATAGCTAGCTACCACAATCTAAGTATCGTATTCGTACGTAATTTCGTATGGATAGAGAAGTAAGTATATATGTGAGAGTGTCTGAGAGAGGAGAGGCACGAGAATCGTGTTGACCGTTTCGTGTGGAGTTCTTTAGTAAGCTAACCAACCTTCATGTCTGTCGTGCTCCTTTTCTTCACAACATTAATCCTCCCTTTTCTTTTTCCGTACTTTGCCATTTTCAAAATTAGTTTTATTTCACGAAATTCTTAGTATTTCATGACTTCATTTTGGTGGGTTCATTTTCGTGAATTACTTCTAAATTTCCCCCATTCCTTCTCCAAATCAGTAGAGCCGCTATTAATAAGAAAGTGTAACTTCCGAATGACAATGACGGTGCTTGGTTGTGTTTGCTACAAACATAGAACTCGAATTTTTCAAATAATAAGAGTGTTGGACATTAGTATAGCGAGACAAGATGATGATGAATTCAGGTATTCTCACAAGGCAACGTTCCCAAACAGCAGGAACTACCACAAGAGCAGTTTAGCTTGTCGTCTCTGTTCTCTCCGGCCACACTTACGTCTCCATAACTGAAACTTAACTCCTCCTCTGCGATTATGTCCTTTGCTGCAAAGAAACAGAGCCGAGGAAGCAACGCTCCTGAGCTTCTCAACAGAACAGTGGAGAGATTTCCACCGTCACAAGAATGGTTGATGAATCTAGCAACGTTCCCAATTCTTGTGGCGTCGATGTTTATCCTTAAACAAGCTTGTCCTGAAGGGAGGTGTTCGCGTACGACCAAAAGAGCTGAAGCGAAGGATTGTGTTGATCTGAGTTTGTCGTAAATGTTTTGACGTCTACGTGCTTCATCTGTTGTCAATAGCTCACCTATAAGAAGAGACGACAAAATCAAGTTTATGACTTTTGCATAAACCAAGTCATTAAGGCAGATCACAAAGAAAAAACACATTCAAGAAAGAAGAAAGATTTGTCATTATCTCTAATCTCCAAATCCAGCATTGTGATACTACCTCTAAACGATTGAAACAAGAACATTTCGAAAGCTCAGATCTTTCACTGATGGAGATCACTCTTAATACCATGCTAGAATCTCATCTCAACGCATCGAGCTAAATCATATGCAGTCCAAGTGTAAAAGGCTAATAACTAATGCTAATATTCCTCAAATCATGTAATCTTAAGCTTGATTTTCAAGTTCCAATTATCAATCTTCCAAAATTAGTGACCTACTGCAATAAAACGAATCACTATACTATTAGGAAACCAAAAGTTGGTTAACGTTACCTAATGCTAATATTCCTCTAATCATGTAATATGAAATCGAAATGTAATTGTAACCTGCATATTCACAGATGAATTGGCCTTGCTTGATAAGCTGGTCAGCGTACAAGCACCAACCTTTCTTCTCATCTCTCACAATCTTCAAACTAACCGAAACCCCCTTCTGCGTAACCCGGTTCGAACAATCGGACCCGCATCCACAACCCGACCCACATTCGTTAGCTATCTCTTCCATCCCCGCGAAAGCTAAACACTTGCAGTATCCTTCCTCACACCTCTCGCATTCGCATCCTGACTCGTCCACTAAACTCACCCCAAAACGTCCGCTTTCACTCACTGAGTCAAAACAAGGTCTAGACTCCGATCCACATTCATTAGCAGCAGCTCCCCACCATTGTCGCGGCGGAGGAGGAGATGAAGCGGGGATCTGAAAAGGTGTGTAGATGAAGTACGCGTATCGTTGAGAATCGATGGAGTTGTGAAACGGGATTGAGATGTTTTCCAAGGATCGTGCAGCGTCGAGAGATCGGTGAATGGTTAGAGATTTCGAGATTAGGGATAAGGTTTTGCAGGTTTGAGCAACAACGGCGAGTTCTCGAGGGTTTAGCCATGGGAGAATCAAATTCGCACATCGGAGAAATCGATCGGCGGCCGGAATAATGTCGGAAGCTTCTCCAAGACAACGCGTCTTCGGTGGTGGTGACTCTCGCAGTCGCTGCATATTTTTTCTCAGCCAGCGATATACAAACGACGTCGTTGCGTTTAATTCTATTTATATCCTTAAATTCTATTTTAATTTCACTTCAGTAAGAATTTTTTAAAGAAAAATGGCGAGTTTTTTTGTGTTAATCATAACTATAGATTTACTACCGTCGCTTTGGTCTGTGTAATGAAATCTGTCATTTTCACAGAGGAAAAAAACTTACAAAGACAAAATCCATTGCAAAAGAGCGAGCAACAACGACGAAATTTCGAAATGCCATCGCCACCGACGACGACTTCTCTCTCGGTGACACAGACCATAAACGGATCACACAGCTTCACAATCAAAGGCTATTCTTTGGCTAAAGGAATCGGGATCGGAAAACACATCGCCAGCGATACTTTCACCGTCGGGGGTTATCAATGGGCTATCTATTTCTATCCTGATGGCAAGAATCCTGAGGATAATTCGGCTTATGTCTCCGTTTTCATTGCTTTAGCTAGCGATGGTACCGATGTTAGGGCTCTTTTTGAGCTTTCTTTGCTTGATCAGAGTGGTAAAGGGAAGCATAAGGTTCATAGCCACTTCGATCGTGCTCTTGAGAGCGGTCCTTATACTCTCAAGTATCGTGGCAGCATGTGGTTCGTTTCTTCGATTTCTTCTTTTCAATTTTTTTATTTTTCTCTTAGCCATTTTGCTAGGGTTTGGTGAAGAATTGGCTTAGGGTCTCTGATTTCTAGTGAAAGCTCATTACTTTTAGAACAAATTTTGCTCCTTTGTTGGGGTTTATATGAGGTTACGGATGTTATTAGTGGTCAAGACTCAAGAGTGTAGATTGTTGAAGGCAAAATGAGATTGAGCTCACAACATTAAAAAATATAAAAGAGATTGAGAAATTCAGAGGAAATAAAGATACATTAGCTGTGGATTTCTCAATCTGTTTGTTTCTTTTTTGTTGTGTGACCTGTATATGAAATTGAAAGATGGGTGGTGAGAGCGATAAACAATGTTCTTTATTTTTTATGCTGGAGGCTGCTTGGCTTTATTTTTGTGGTCTGCTTGAAACTGTGAGTCTGTGACGTATGGAAAGAGAGAGGGCTTTGAGTAGAAGAAGCAAGTTTCTAGAATATGAAGGTTCTATTACCTGTTTTGGACATTCTGTAACTAGTTTACCTGAACTTTTCATAAACAGAATTTGGTTCCTGCTGCTTCACCAGCATGTAGCGTTGGTTCTGTAGTTAAGGAAACTTGATTGGGAACGAGAGAGGGTTTGGACTGATGATATTTAGGATTTTCTTGAAAAGTATTGTGTTTTCACATGTTGGCATGATTTCAAAGACCTGTCATTGTGATGTTTTACTATATAGGCACCAATTCTTTCAATATGGTAGGCTAATTCTGAAGTAGGAACATTGCTTACTGTTTACCTGCATATAGCAGCACAAACCTTGCTTTTATGAAACTGTTCATGTTAGGTTTGAAACTTCTTGTATGAGTTAAGCAACAGAGTATTGTCTTTTGCTCTCAATATTCGTACATTTGGTTTTCCTGCTTTTTTAAACATCTGTTGTTAAGTCTGCTTGTATGAATTAATCAACCATTGTCTCTGGTTTCTTCTTCTTGAAGGTGATGCCTTTGGCTTTGATTTGTCTCTCTATTAGAAAGATCTCATTGCTTATTAATGCAGAGGAATAATTCCCTCTTAGAGTTTTGTACTTCCCTGTTTCGCTCAACGGATCCTTATTCAATTTTATATGCTTACAGGGGCTACAAGCGCTTTTTTCGAAGACTTATGCTGGAAACATCTGATTTTCTGAAGGATGATTGTCTGAAAATTAATTGCACCGTGGGAGTTGTGGTCTCAGAAATAGATTGCCCACGGTTACATTCTATTCATGTCCCTGCATCTGATATTGGATCTCATTTCGGGATGCTTCTAGAGAACGAGGACGGTTCAGATATAACTTTTAACGTCTCTGGTGAAAAGTTCCGTGCTCACAGGTTAGTATTGGCTGCTCGATCTCCTGTCTTTGAAAGCGAGTTCCTCGATGTTACGGGAGAAGAAGATCGTGATATCGAAGTTACTGACATGGAGCCTAAGGTTTTCAAGGTAAACTTTCTCTCAACTTTTTGACACCAAGTATGTAACATCACACAATGTAAACGCATCGCATTTCTCTCTAATTGTTTTGATGCATTTCTGGTGAAGGCTTTGCTCCACTACATATACAAGGATGCTCTCATTGAAGATGCAGAGTCATCATCATCTTCCGGTTCATCTGTTGGTCCATCTGCCTCAGACACATTAGCTGCAAAGCTACTAGGAGCCGCTGATAAATACAAGTTGCCTAGATTAAGTCTAATGTGCGAGTCAGTGCTCTGCAAGGATATATCAGTAGATTCCGTTGCAAATATTTTGGCGCTTGCTGACCGTTACAATGCTTCCGCCTTGAAATCCGTTTGTCTGAAATTCGCAGCAGAAAATCTCATCGGTAATGATCTTTTCTGACAGGCTCATCACTGAAATTGATTTCACACCAAACTTACATTGCATAAACATTTTTCTTGATGCAGCTGTTATGAGGTCAGATGGGTTTGATTATCTAAGGGAACACTGCCCGTCACTTCAGTCTGAGCTTCTGAAAACAGTTGCGGGTTGCGAAGAGGAGTTAAGCGGAGGAGGAGGGAAGACGAGAAGCGTATGGGGCCAATTCTCAGACGGTGGAGCTGAGACAAACGGAAGACAAGCACAGACTTGGGGAGATATCAATGGAGGAGCAGAGAGAAGCCAGAGTGTTTGGGTCGAAGTTGTGAACGCTAATGGAAGCGGTAGAAACAATAATGACAACAATAACAGTGATGACCCAATGGCAGAACTAGAAGATTGAGCAAATAAAAGGTAATAAAAAAGCCAAAGGACAATCCGAGTAAGCTGAAGTTAGGATCAGACATCATGAAGCGGAGATCTTGTAACTTAGTGTTTCCACTGTCGAATACTATGTGGATCATAGGAGACGATTTAGTATTGTTGTTGTAATACGCTTTCCGTGTAATAATTGGAGTTACTAGTATGATAAACTAAAACACTCATCATCAATATAAATTCAGTAAGCTTGTTCAGTTTTCTACAAGTGTTAACTCCTTGGATAAATACTAAGAGCATAAAGTAAAAGAAATAATCTTTTACCAAAACACACAAAACTCGACAGCCTTCAACTTCAAAGCAACCATTTGCCACCAAAAGTTGGGTAAAGCCGTTTGATAACCACGGATTCGGGAACGAAAATATATTTCAGACTAAATTAAATGGAAAAGTTTTAGTAAGAAATTGAGGAACTAATTAAAAGGAAAATGTTATGAAAATATAAATTTGACAAATTGGGCTACACTATATTGATCCTCTAAAAAAAAAAACTATATATGTTAAAGAGTGAAGATGGAATCGTGGAACAGGACAATATCTTAATTTGAATCAAGAATTAGGAAATAAAATAAGGAAAATATTTGTAATTTATAAGTAATTTATTAAGATAGTTTAAAAGGAAAAATCAAATAATATGTTAATTCAATAATATACAAATTGTTGATTAGGTCGCTGAGAAACGAAAGGGAAGCGTTATATAATTAGGGTTTTGTGCTTGGCCGTGACACAGAAGAAACAGAAGAAGAAGGAGATGAGCGATTCCAACAAAAAGACATGCAACGATGCGAAGCAGCCAATACTTGTCCTGGACTTGGTTAGATTGGTCTTGGAACGCTTGAGCTTTGTAGATTTTCATCGAGCTAGATGTGTTTCTTCAGTATGGTATTCCGCTTCGAAATCATGCATTGGAGGAACAAATCCAACAGCTCCATGGATCATCCTCTTTCCAAACGAACATGTGAAAACCAACAACGATTCGTGTAAGTCAATTGATCCTCGTGATCATAGTTCATACACAATAAGAGATCTCGGGTTTGATATGGTTAGGAGTCGTTGTTTGGCAAGTTCCGGTAGCTGGTTCCTTATGTTAGACCATAAAACTGATTTTCATCTCTTGAATCTATTTACTCGAGAGAGAATTCCTCTTCCGTCTCTGGAATCAATTGATGGATTGCAGATGAAGTTTGTGAGAACCGGTGACTGTGGTTTCGAGATGTCTATGTATTACAAAGCTCATGGACTTATTTCTTATGGTAAAAACAGCGATCTTAGAATAAGCGATGCGGTTTTGTGGGTAGATGAAAAAAACGGAGATTACTTTGTTGTTTGGTTTCATCATAGCACTTTTGCATATCACAAGAAAGGAGGTGACAATAATAGCTGGAAAGTGTTTCAACCTTCAAAGCATCAAGGATGCATCAACATGGTGTTTAAAGAAGGCAAACTTTACGTGCTTAATCCAGCTCGAAATATTTCTGTGTTTGATTTCTCCGGTGGTCATTCTCCAGTGGAATATGCAACTCCCCCATCTCCGAATGATGATTACTATGTCAGGAATCTTGCTGTGACATTGTCTGGAGAAGTTTTGATCATTTCAAGCAATCCAAAGAAATGCTTCGTCAAACTCTACAAGATAGATCCTAAATCATCAGAATGGAGATTAATCAAGTCTATAGGAGACGAAGCATTGATTTTGGACCTAGGAATCACGGTTGCAGCCAAAGATGGAGTTATGAGAAATTGCATATATTTTAGTCATCATGAGTTACTTAGATATAAAGGGGTTAGTCTATGCAATGATGATAAGTACGGGATTTGCATCTACCATATTAAAACCAAGAAGAAGGTCCAAGAGTTTGAACATCTTACTACTTCATCGCCAATACTATTTAAGGATGCTCGTTGGTTTTTTCCCACTTTTGGTGGAAACTAGTTGCTCTAAACCTATACCAAGTTTTGTCTTTTGGTAAGGGTTGATTATTTTCTCTTTTTTTTTTCTAGATATCTAAAAGTAGCATTTGACATTTGAATAAAAAGACACCATCACTTTGCTTCTAATAAAGCTGGAAATTGCTTCAAACTTTTGTGGGAAGAAAAAGTCTTTATAAATGGGCAGTAGCATTTTAATTGGTTTTTGGATTTTGTTTTTAACAACATGTGTATGGTAATCTGTTTTAGACTTTTAGCTTTTATTTTATAACTGGAGTTTCCAATATTTTACTTATAAAAAAATATATATATATTTTACTTATAAGATGATTTTTTTAGATTTATTTTATTGTTTATAATGATATAATTTCTTAAAACACATATTGTTTTATGAACAACTGATAAAATATTTCTTATAAAAAAGAAAGTATATATATATGTACAAATGCTTATGGATTTTGTATTTGTTATTTCCAAAAGAAAAAAAGAACAGATTCTTTAATGAAAAAACTCAAATATTAGTTTTCTTTCTTTCTTTCTCAATGGATAATAATGTTGGTCTTTTAAAACAAAAATAATAATATTATTTTAAAAACCACAACAAACTCATAGCGTCAGATTACTTGAGTCCCCTGTTTAGAACAGAGCATAAACCCTAATATTCAAAATCGTAAAAAAATGTCCCTGAAGAAGGAGATGTGGGATTCCAACGAAAAGACATGCGACGATTCGAACCAGCCTATACTTGTCGTGGACCTGATTAGATCAATCTTGGAACGTTTGAGCTTTGTTGATTTCCATCGAGCCAGATGCATTTCTTCATTATGGTACACTGCTTCGGAATCATGCATCGGAGGACCATCAACTCCATGGATCATCCTCTTTCCGAACGAATTTGTTGAAAGAAACAACGATTCATGTAAGTTGTATGATCCTCGTAACTATAGTTCCTACATAGTAAGAGATCTCAGGTTTGATATGGCTAGGAGTCGTTGTTTGGCCAGTCCGATAGCTGGTTCCTTATGTTAGACTATAACAACGATTTCCACGTTTTGAATCTGTTTACTCGAGAGAGGATTCCTCTTCCGTCTCTAGAATCAACCGATGGATTTCCGATGAATATTACGAATAGACTAGACACTGCGGTTTTGTGGGTAGATGAAAAAAGCAGAGATTACTTAGTTGCTTGGAGTTACGGTGACATTTTTGCATATCGCAAGAATGGAGATGGAAACAATAGCTGGAAAGTGATTGAGCCTTTAAAGAATCAACGATGCGTTGATATGGTGTGTAAAGAAAGCAAGCTTTACGTGTTTAGTGATACTCGAGTCACTGTGTTTGATTTCTCCCGTAGTGATTCTCCAATGGAATGTGCAAGTTTATTTTTTATCTGGAGTTTCACAAAAGTCCTGTTGTGACTTTGTCTGGAGAAGTTTTGGTCATTGCTAGCAGAGTGGAACCACATCCTGGGACGTTCTTATTCTTCGTCTACAAGTTGGATCCTAAGTCATCAAAATGGAGCATAATCAAATCTATAGGGGACGAAGCATTGATTTTGGATCTTGGAATAATTGTTGCAGCAAAAGATGGAGTTATGAAAAATTGCATATATTTAGTAATGATCATTTTCATAAGTACAGTGGGATTAGTCTATGCGGTGATAACGGTAACAGTATTTTCATCTACCATATTGGGACCAAAAAGGTGATCCAAGTGTTTGAACATCTTACTGCTTCATTGCCAATACTATTCAGGATGCTCGTTGGTTTTTCCCCACTATCGGTGGAAAATGTTTGCTTTAAAACTATCTAGTTTTGTCTTTTTTGTAAGGCTACATTATTTGCTTGTCTCTCGTGGAACAAGAGTGTTTACAAGTTTTCTTTTTATATTCAAGTGTTTTGGACTTAGAAAGGTTTGAAAAATCGTACTCAAATTATCTATATATCAACAACTAATCCTCTTTAGATGGTTTTGTTTTTGTAGATAAATTTGGCTTTTAGTTCCCATCAACATTTCTTCCATGGGTTTAAGTGTTGATCATGAGCTTAACAAGTCATTAGCTATATCAAATTACCAAAAGACTGATTCTCAAAACCGATCAAGAAAGAGCATCATTTTATAATCTAACTCGTGTAGAGTACTGAAATTTTGATTTGGAAATTAATTCTCACCGACTTAACATGGACCAAATGTACTTGATGTGCACCGACTTAACATGGACCAACTTGGTCGATATCAATACAATTCTGGACATCTAGAGGACGCTTATGGTACGTTGATTAGGCTTCCCGTGTGTATTTTGCTTGTGATCTCGGCATTCCATTGCCGAAGGTTCGAGGATGCGCGCATTCTTTCGATTGAACTATCTACAAACGCACCCAAGCTTGATGACGCTGATGACAGGAAAGCAATCCATTATAAATCCTTATGTGGACGAGGCTTAGCCAACATGGCTTTAGGCCACTATTACACAGCCGCTGTTTTGGTACGTAAACTCATATAGATATATTTATGTTTTGTTTATAATTATGTTTGGTATAACTTATATTCATCAATATTTATTGTTTTCGCAGTTTGCGCATTTGGTCAAATGCTATGCCAAGTGGTCAAAAAACTCTTTTGACCTCTTTACTTGGGAGGATTTGTTCATGTACACGGCATGGTGTGGTCTTGCCACGATGAAAAAAGATGAGCTTGAGGTAATACAATATTAATCGATTATATATATATAAAAATAAATAAGCCGACTTGTAAACTTTTTTTATTGATGATTTTTTAGGAGATTTCTGAGAGGATGGGAAGTCAAAAAGTTGGCCACCATTTCCAACACTTGATTAGAAAAACTCTTGGAGGGTAATATATAACTCTTAAAAAATTTCTATTGAATACACTTGTCGGCAATTAAACAAGCTTGGTTTATTTGTTGCAGGATGTTTAAACCACCATGCTTGGATTTTTTGAAAACTCATTCAAAACCAAAGCACTTTTGGACTTATACCTCCACGACCATGTGAATGCTCTTGAGATCCTCATCCAGGAGAAATTTAGGGTGTGATGCATGGTTGCTTTAAAACTATCTAGTTTTGTCTTTTTTGTAAGGCTACAGTATTTTCTTGTCTCTCTTGGAACAAGAGTGTTTGCAAGTTTTCTTTTATATTCAAGTGTGTTGGACTTAGAAAAGTTTGAAAAATCGTACTCAATATCAACAACGAATCCTCTTAAGATGGTTTTGTTTTTGTAGATAAATTTGGCTTTTAGTTCCCACCAACATTTCTTCCATGGGTTTAAGTGTTGATCATGAGCTTAACAAGTCATTAGCTATATCAAATTGCCAAAAGACTGATTCTCAAAACCGATCAAGAAAGAAAGCATCATTTTATAATCTAACTTGTGTAGAGTACTGAAAATTTGATTTGGAAATTAATTCTCACCGACTTAACATGGACCAAATGTACTTGATCATTTTCAATATAACAAACTAGTGCACCGTACCGTATTATAAAGTCTTTATGTATTTTTTTTTAATATAAAAACATTTTCAGATATATTTATTTCCAATAAATTCATTTATTTTAAGAAATTAACCAAAAAGAAATAAAAATGAACAAACATATATAAGTATCTTGATTAGAAGAAGCAGGAGACAAACCCTAGATGAGTGAGTCCGAGGAAAAGACATGCAACGACGATCCAAAGCAGCCGACACTTGTCCGAGACCTGGTTATATCGATCTTGGATCGCTTGAGATTCTCTGATTTTCATCGAGCCAGATGCATTTCTTCAGAATGGTATTACGCCTCGAAATCGTGCATCAGAGTAACAACTCCATGGATCATAATGTTTCCATACAACACAGATTGGAAAGAAAATTCATCATGTAAGTTGTTCAATCCTCGTGACCATAGTTGCTACACTTTAAGAGATGTCGGGTTTGATCTAGCTAGTAGTCGTTGTTTGGCCAGTTCCGGTAGATGGTTCCTTATGTTAGACCATAGAAACGATTTTCATCTCTTGAATCTGTTTACTCGAGAGAGGATTTATCTTCCTTGTCTGGGTGCAACCGATGGATGTCCGATAGAATTTTGGANAATNAANAATAATAATTTTTGGGTGACTCTCAATGACCAAAACAATTCTGAAAAAAAAAAAAAAAACTTCACATATGGTCATGTGTCTTAGAATAGGCAAAGCTGTTTTGTGGGTAGATGAAGAAACCAGAGACTACTTAGTTGTTTGGAATTATGATGGCTTTTTTGCATATCACAAGAAAGGAGATGACAAGAATAACTGGAAAGTGATTCAACCTTTAATGAATCAACGATGCGTGGATATGGTGTGTAAAGAAAGCAAGCTTTACGTGCTTACTGATACTCACGTCACTGTTCTTGATTTCTCCCACGCTGATGCTTCTCCAATACAATGTGCAAGTTTCAAATCTCCGAATTATGGTAATGATTCGTTTTGCGGCAAGAATCTTGCTGTGACTTTGTCAGGACAAGTTTTGATCGTTATACACAGTGGGGGTGTCTACAAGATGGATCCTAAATCATTAGAATGGAGCAGAACCAATTCTTTAGGAGACGAAGCATTTATTTTTGATCTAGGAATAACTGTTGCAGCCAAAGATGGAGTTATGAAAAATTGCATATATTTTTATGCTGACCCGCCTTATCGACCTAGGAGGAGGTTTGTACGCAATGCTGAAAGCGGTATTAGCGTATACCATATTAAAACCAAGAAAGTGGTCCAAGTGTATCAACCAGCTCTTACTGCTTCGTCTCCAATATCTTTCTCTTCTGCTCGATGGTTCTTAAATAGTTGCTTCAAACCTAAATCAAGTTTTGTCTCTTGGTAAAGTTTGGAGTATTTTCTTTTGTTTTGTACTGGAACAAGATTTGTTGCAACTTTTCTTTTTT
>Ga0041059_1002840_pt1 | contig 12497 bp, 9 predicted proteins | sample AraColnosormetaG_FD_56232 | JGI IMG/M metagenome (GOLD analysis project Ga0041059, IMG submission 56232) | Arabidopsis roots microbial communities from North Carolina, USA - Col MF nosort | ecosystem: Host-associated > Plants > Roots > Unclassified | place: USA: North Carolina | collected 2013-09-02 | reverse complement strand
TTTTTTTTTTTTTTTTGTCGTGGTTTATCCAGATTAATTATACTGTCGTACAATATTTTTGTTCAGCTTCTTTAAGAAAATAAACTGTCGCACTGACTAATTAATTAGTTAATAGAGACTTGAGCATCAGCCTAAGAAAAATGTCACATCAATAACAATCGTTTTTTTTTCTCCCATCTTTGCAAATTATGTATTATTAGCTTCGTTAAATCTGCGACTTTTTAACAATACGAAAATGTCTCGTGTATAACAGGTAAAAATAACAACTACGTCAACTTGTGAGCACAATTGCTTAGATTGGTTAAAAACAAAAGTCCAACGATGCGTTTCGAGATTATCCTCAAGTTAACTCTCAACCAAAAAATAATAGAAAATCCAAAAGATATCAATATAATAATTATTCTGCGTTCAGACTAGAATCTACGAGTACATATCTGCAAGTTCTGAAATCTGAACCATCCTGAGCTTAATTGCAAATATGGACAACAATATGTTTTTCTTAACCAAAAAGTTTTTGTGCAGCCTCTATTAGACTCGATTCGGGCGAATAAGAAAACAACTCTTATAGTTAAAAGAAAAACACATCACAAATCCTAAAATCATATTTTCTTCTGAACAATGCGTTTCTATTTTTTTTCTATTTTCTTCTGAACAATGCGTTTCTATTATTTTCTTCTGAAAAATCGAAAACGAAGAAAATAATACAAGGTGTGGGTCAAACGGTCAAAGATAAGAGACGAAGGTTGAAACAAGTGGGCCGTAGGGTGAGGCCCAAACGGTCACGAGCATTAGCCTTACCATCACCGACACCGTCCACAAACGGAGCATCTGACGTCGACCAGAACCGACACGTGCAACACACGCGCATTCGTACGGAACGGCTCGTCTCTCAACTTGACCTTCAAGCTCACCGTTTAGACAAAATGCAAAAATAATCTTATTTTATAAATATTCCATTTAATGGTTTTACCTCTTTTTCAGCACCGAACCGTAAATATAGTAATTAATAATCGTTTCTGAATGCCTCCATATTTTAACAGTGTTTATAACTTCTTAAAGTTTTTACTATGCAAGTTGTCTTATGACACAGAGCTAATATACATAATTAATTCATTACCTTATTTATTTAATTTACTAGACTTGTTAAAGTATTCTTCAGAACTGTTCATAGAGTATAGGTCGCATATAGTATATTTACAAAAATATATAATTACTCACAAGTTGCGAAAAGATTCAGATACGTTTCATATAATAGGACCCAATTTTTTACAAAATTTGTTCAAATTGAGTTAAATCATCAAAACCAAATTTTCTTCTGTTATAGATCAAATTTATAAAAATAGCTATTTGCTATATTATATATATATATATATATATATAAACATTAGTTATTAAAAAAAAAACTGCGTGTTTCCAGTTCACACGGGTACAGAGAGAAGCCGACTCATTTTCATTTGGCGGCGCTGAAACCATACAAAGTAATTAACACAAGAAAATTAAATTTGTATATCTATCAGCTAAACCTCGTCCTTTGTCTTAAAAAACACATCTTCTAAAATCTCTGTCTTTCTTTCTTCCTCTTTGTCTCTGTTTCTTGTTTCTCTCTCTCTCTCTCTACAGAGTTTTCTTTCCCTCGAAGAAAAAGAATATTTTTAAATTTAATTTTCTCTGCGTTTATAAGCTTTAAGTTTCAGAGGAGGAGGATTTAGAAGGAGGGTTTTGTATGTGTGTCTTAAAAGTGGCAAATCAGGAAGATAACGTTGGCAAAAAAGCCGAGTCTATTAGAGACGATGATCATCGGACGTTATCTGAAATCGATCAATGGCTTTACTTATTCGCAGCCGAAGACGACCACCACCGTCATAGCTTCCCTACGCAGCAGCCGCCTCCATCGTCGTCGTCCTCATCTCTTATCTCAGGTTTCAGTAGAGAGATGGAGATGTCTGCTATTGTCTCTGCTTTGACTCACGTTGTTGCTGGAAATGTTCCTCAGCATCAACAAGGAGGCGGTGAAGGTAGCGGAGAAGGGACTTCGAATTCGTCTTCTTCCTCGGGGCAGAAAAGGAGGAGAGAGGTGGAGGAAGGTGGCGCCAAAGCGGTTAAGGCAGCTAATACTTTGACGGTTGATCAATATTTCTCCGGTGGTAGCTCTACTTCTAAAGGTTAGTTTTGTTGGGTTTTTATTTTGTCCTCTATAAACACACGTACCCTGTTTCGGATTTAAACCACATTAGTACACACCATTTTGATAAAATTTTACATATTTCGGTTGTGTATCCACAAAACATAAAACATTTAAATTATAAGATCATTCTATTTGATAAATGTTTTCAATAATTTTATGATGTAGTATATACATCAAGGTATGAGTCACATCAAATGTTTGTAACACAAAATCTAAATACAGTTGCACTTTTGTTGTCCTCACGCAATCTACAAAGCAACATGTCTTATATTTAGTTTTTTTATTCTTTTCTTTTATCGTTTTCTAAAATATGGCGAAGTTAGATATACTTTATAATAATTTAAATATAAAGAAAAATGAGGAATAAAAAATAGTAATTAGCGTAAAGATGTAAATAAATATTTCGAAGTGTTGACAAAAATAAATATAATAACGAAACTGTACTTGATTATCTTAAGACATATACTTTAGAATTGTTGTAAAAAGGTTGGATATTTAATTAAGAAAATGATGATGATGATGATGATATGCCAAAAGAATTTATCTCCCTCCAATTGCATCAAGAGTCGTTTTCCACTTCCTTTTTTTTTCTACTTGTTCATTCCTTTTGTCACCCATTTGCCTCATCACTTTCTCATACTCGCTCTTAAAAAAAAAACTTTATAATATCTTTATTGGAGACATTAATATTATCGATTCTTTTTCTTATGTAAGAAAGTGTTAATTCACGAGTGACAACAAAAGTGTGAAATTTTACATGTTTGTTTGTTTATTTGCAGTGAGAGAAGCTTCGAGTAACATGTCAGGTCCGGGCCCAACATACGAGTATACAACTACGGCAACTGCTAGTAGCGAAACGTCGTCGTTTAGTGGGGACCAACCTCGGCGAAGATACAGAGGAGTTAGACAAAGACCATGGGGAAAGTGGGCGGCTGAGATTCGAGATCCATTTAAAGCAGCTAGAGTTTGGCTCGGTACGTTCGACAATGCTGAATCAGCAGCAAGAGCTTACGACGAAGCTGCACTTCGGTTTAGAGGCAACAAAGCCAAACTCAACTTCCCTGAAAACGTCAAACTCGTTAGACCTGCTTCAACCGAAGCACAACCTGTGCACCAAACCGCTGCTCAAAGACCGACCCAGTCAAGGAACTCGGGTTCAACGACTACCCTTTTGCCCATAAGACCTGCTTCGAATCAAAGCGTTCATTCGCAGCCGTTGATGCAATCATACAACTTGAGTTACTCTGAAATGGCTCGTCAACAACAACAGTTTCAGCAACATCATCAACAATCTTTGGATTTATACGATCAAATGTCGTTTCCGTTGCGTTTCGGTCACACTGGAGGTTCAATGATGCAATCTACGTCGTCATCATCATCTCATTCTCGTCCTCTGTTTTCCCCGGCTGCTGTTCAGCCGCCACCAGAATCAGCTAGCGAAACCGGTTATCTCCAGGATATACAATGGCCATCAGACAAGACTAGTAATAACTACAATAATAGTCCATCCTCCTGATGACTTGCTTCATTTTATTTGTTTCACTATAGAGTAATAGAAAACAGGAAAATGATTATATGTTATAGAGTTATTTTTCCAAATATTATAGGGTTTAGGTTGTTTGTATTGTTCTGCTTTCATCCTCTCATGCTTTTTTTCTTAATTTATTATATTTTTGCATTATAATTTCGTTTCATTGTAACAAACATTAAAAAGACCACATGGAGAAAGGAAAAAAAAGAGAGTTTTGTATATAATCTTGCAAGGTCTCCTAAAGAACACAAAAAAAATGTGTTCGAACCAAGCAGAGAAAGAAAACTCAAATGATTATGTTAGAACGAGAGCCTGAAAGATTCTTTCCACCGATGTGTGTGGCTAGACCGGGTTCTCAAGCTCTTAGTGCAACTTTATGAACCATTGTTTCTTTGTGAATTTGGTGACAACTCTTTTCAACAAGATCCAAAAGCTTCTCCAAGTTTGTTGCCCACGAGTTGAGGATTTCGTTGCTGTCTTTAACAATCTGGAAGCAGATTATTCCTGATGGTCTGTCGATTTTTGCTATCAAGGCTTTGGACACAACCATTTCAGATAGATGCTTCTCTGCTTCCTGAAATATAATGAAACGGTAAGAAGAGATTTAAACATGTACTGGTACACTTAAGAGTATTTTGAAACTATATTTACCTCAGTGGTTAGGCATAAAAGTTCTGCAAGTCTCTTAAAGGTAATCCTTGAGTAGTACTTTGAGACAACGAGAATATTCTGCAGAAGATGTGAAGAATTTGTAAAGTTAAGACTCTTCAGTAACAATTGATGCAATCAAAGAGGTAAAGATAGATTAGAGCTCAAAGAGTCTTTACGTGTTCGATTATTCTTAGTTTGAGATCTTCACCAGCTTTGTCACCCAAAGAGCCTCCAATCATGTTTTTCTCATTCTCAAACTCGTCCTTGTATTTATTCCAGAGAGATGTCCACTGAATCACCTCCATTGTAACAATCTGTTTTAGAAGCATCCTGCAACAGAATATAAACATAGGGATTGAGAATCTGTTTCAGATGGGAACGAGGGGAAGAGTAGTGAAAACCCAAATTTTTATCAAGATAAAGAGAATTACTTGAAATCAGGAATCTCTGATAACTTTTTATCTTCCAAGGTTGCATTGAGTAGGCTCGATTGCATTGGATCATGTGGTGCCAAGGCCAAAAACCAGCAAATCTTTCTCAGGACCTATATTTAGAGGATCAAGGGAGAAAAGTTAATCCAAGCTAATTACAGAACGTAGACTACCACAAGATCATCCAAACAACAATACGAGACTTACTGGAATCCATTGTTCTGGGTTTTCCTTTACAGAAGGGATATCATATATCGCCTTGTAGCTACGGCATATCTCAATGTACTCATTGTTGTGAGAATAATACCTACACAACAGAATCAGCACATTATATTTTTACTATAAAGATCACAGAAGTAAAGGGAAATCAAAATTCAGAGGAGAATAATATTCAAATATTTTGACACCAATAACTGGCGAAGAATGTATTAAACCAAATCAAGGACTTACCGAATCATTAGCTCATAGTAAATCCGTTTTAGCACCAACAATGTAGGTATATCAGCCGGAGCCTCCTCTACCATGTTTTCACCTTCCTTAGGCTTCTTTTTCTCCTTCGTGGTATCTGCATCAAACACTCTTGGGTTGATCTTCCTAGATAAAATTTGTGCACGGACAAAATCTTTTTGATCCAAACACAAGCGGACCTTCAGAAGTTTACACACCAATAATTAGAATCACAACATACAAACAAGAACAAAGCACAAAGCACAAAGCTTAAGAAATATGAAAAGATAACAGAAAGTCTTACTTGTTCAAGAATGAAAGCAATTTTCTCAGTTTTTGCCATAGCACCAAATGTCTCCACCTATAATTCATAATCACAATCAATGCACATTGATAAACTATAAAATAAATAAAAAACGATTTCCACGAAAGTTGGAAAGTAGAGGAAGAAAAGCTTACAGCAACTTCTTGCATGAGATCCGCAGCTTCAGCAATCAAACCTTGTTCTTCCTTAATCTTAGCAAGCATCTTGGTCAAACGAGCTCTCTCGATTTCGACATATATCTACACATGCTCACACACACATATTCATCAAGAAAAAAACTTGCACGGAGTGATCAAGATTCAAGCAAATATAACTACAACAACAACAACAATAGCCAACTCTAATCCGCACCTTTCCAGCAGCTACATTGTTTAGAGTCTTAATAAGCTCAATCCGAGTTTCTATGTCTAGTGTCTGATCAATATACTGCATTGCTTGTTGCACCATGGATTGTACAGCCTGCAAATCAAGAGACCTAACCACTTTCAATATCTCACTCAGTTCTTCATTCAATTTCTCAGTAAGATTCAGAACTCAGTAGAAACCGTTCCAAGTAATCGAAAACCTTAAACTACCACAAGCAGGTTTCAAAAGCTAAATCGATAGAAAGTAGTGTGACCTGCTTAAGCTGACCACGTTTCTTCGAGAGATTCAAAATCTGTTCGTTGAGAAGTTTCCAATCCTTAGCTTCGAAACAAAGCTTAAGAATCTCGGTAGCTGCTTTTCTAGTTCCGGCGACATTTTCTGCGAGCCTCATCTGTTTCTCTTCGTTCAGCAGCCGATCAATCGACGATTCGAGTTGTCTACTTTCTTCCTGCAATCAAATCACGACATCGAATTTGACAAACCAAAATTCGAACGGAAGAGAAAAGAGAGAGAGAGAGTTGAAAATCAGATCTGTGAAATCGGAGACTTGCCATTGCTAAACGCCGGGAATCAATACTCCGAGAGAGAGAAGAAGAGTTAGTGAAACTTTCCGGTGATGAAACAGATTTAACTTCTAAAGGTTCACTGAGAGAGAGAATGTTAGCGTCGAAACCCCAACCCCTTGAACAAGAAAAGCTTAGCTCAGACTATTTGGGCCTAATTATAACGTTTTATTTATTGGGACTTTTAACGAAATAGTGTAAGACTTTTGGTGTACATATGTAATAAAAGTATCTATTGGGTCTATTAGGTAAATATTGAATAAACCTACCTGTCGCCTGTAGGGTCATACCCAAATAGCTGTTGGGTAATATGTTATGAACGAAACTATAGGATCCATTTGTAATAAATGAAAATCTAAGGTCCATATGGCCCATTTGAGTAAGTTTTTTAAGGCCCATTATCGCTCGAGCCTCGGCAACTCTCTAACAGTAACAGAAAATCCATCAATTGCTCGGATTTATTTTTCTTTCTTTTGAATCCTTCCACTTGCAGTAGAGAAATTTCACCATGATTTTACTGACTTATAAGACTAATTTATATGTTAAGACAAGGATTATTGTTTGTGGAACTACAAAATTAAGACACTAATGAATTTAAGTTCTATCCTTCTAAATGAAAGAAGTTTGGAGACTGAAAACCAATCGATATTTGTCGAAAACTTTGATCCCATATATTATTTGGTATGTTGCCTAGTTTTTCCAAAGTCCTATTACTTTAAATTATAATCTATTTGATTGTATTTTGGTATATGCATATTTTGATATCAAATATCCACAACACCTTCATGGGATGGGAGCTTCCGTAGGTTTGAATTCGATATATAAAATCAGCAAATACTCTTTTGAGGTGTAATTTTATTTTATTGGAACTAATACTACAACAGAGTTAAAGAAGATATTTGTGGGTTTCTATATACACATAATATATTATAGAGTTTTATTTCACAAACAGAAAACCATGATGCAATCCATACATAAAGCTAGCACACACAAGCTATGATTATTGTATAGAACTGTTTTCCCTCGAGATAATACTGTACACATGCATACAAAGTCGTTTATATTTATATGTTCCTATAAATAATAATAGTTTACATTCTCACTTCTTTTCTTATATAAAATACATTCTCACTTCTTATAATTTATGTTTAGTAAAAGATAAAATCTCGGGATATCTTTGGATCTCAGGATATCTCACAAGAATTCGATAAGTTCATGTGTGTTTATTAGCGATTGTGTATCGGTCTTTTCTTGTTCGCAGAATTATAATCCATATCCATCAATCCATCAACATCACTTCCTCCACCTTCGTGCCTTATTTTCCGACTCTCTTGACTCTTCTCCACAACCAATAGCGTTCTATTCCTTACTACTTCTCGTAAGCTTCGTGCTAAAAAATCAAAATGTTTATATATCAAGAACTCATTATTGGGTAATATATTTTGATATTCAACCAAAAAACAAGAAGAAGATTCATTCAAATTATACTTGATATAGCTAGAAACTCGTGAGGTGAGCGCGCTTGTGTGTATATATATATTAGCTATAAATTTACCTTGAGTAGGAGAGGAAATGAAGAGTATGAGAAGAAGTGCGACGAGGAAAGACTTGTGGGAAACCCTAATTGCCATTTTTGGAAGAGAGTTTTTTTTCTTTGGTTATATAGAATTATCTTTTGTTGAACCTTTTTGTGTTTATATATAGAGATGAATGATTCTATGATCAGTTTATGGTCCCAATTTTATATCGGAATTGAATAACGTTTTGGAAGTTATTGAGACATATGGGTCTAAGGATTTGACGTCGATATTTCTCTGTCTTCCCACATTAACATGAATCTATCCCCACAAAATTAATATTTCTTGTTTGCAAAGCAAATAAATGATGATAATTTATGCAATCACGTCTTTTGAATGAGAAACAGAATTTCGGTTACAAACTTAATTTCACATTTGTATATGTAAGAAATTTAAACCGAAACACATACCTTAACCCAGTTTAGTAATAAAAAAATTCAGGAACTTTGGTAATCAAAAGGTCGGATGAAATCACGAACGAAGATCAATGACTTGTCACCTTTGATAAATGCCTGTTTGTAGTTGATTTCTTGAAACTATCTCTTGAAAAACGTTTTTCTTCTCTTTCTCAACACTTTCCTCAGTTTTCAAACTGTCAAAATCTAACTTCTTTCTATGTTTTTAAATACAAGATCAATATATATTACAGGAAGAGGAAATGAGGTTAGGGGAGTAATAACTTGCCATGATCTATTAACCAAACCAGTTTAGATGTTGCCAAATCATGGGTGCACACTACCAGCCGACCTTAAACCAACAGTTTAGATGTACTTCTACATGATGTCTAAATTGATATAAACCATCCAGATTCTATAACCATATTCACTATAATGTTGTCTATCTCATATAGACTAGTGGGATAAAACTCAAGGAGATTATTGAAAATCGAGTGGTCCTTTGATCATGGAGATGGAGTTGTGGTCCTTCAAAGGAATATGATTTATCAGAACATTGAAAACAAATGATTAATACGCAAGTCAAATAATGGATTCGTAATTAATAACCTAGTTTACATTCAATATTGTTCTACATACATAAAAATATTTATGTAGTCAATTGTGGACGAAGAGATATATTACTAACTTCGTATCGAGACTTGTAAGAGATGATATCGTCAAGTTTGTTGTGTCATGTTTTTGGAACCATTTTCATTCATGAGTACTCTTCATTCATTATTGGGGTTGTGCGTTCATGACTTATTGTAAGAGAGGATATCTCAGCTTTACAGGATTTGAATACAAATATTAGGCTTAGAAAATCTTACTTAGCCAAATCATGAATGCGATTCTCGTTGATAACGTGAAAGTTTGATCATAAACTAAAATTTGGATTATAAATAATGGTATAAACTGGACCACAATAGTAGAATAGGGGAAGTAGATTATTGGAGTAGGGGTCGGGGACATTGTTATAGAGAGTGCTTAAATATGGCAAAAAGGACGTAAAGTTTGTTGTGTCATGTGTTTCCCAATTAGCCATTCATTACTATAACTCAATTTCTTCACCTATAATTTCCGACAAGAGTTGGTCTACTTTCTTTTTCCATTTATTTAAAATCAATCATCCAAAATTAACTATTTTTTTTATTGATATTACTATTCCACGTGAATGAAATATGGTTCACAATTTTATATTTCACTCGTTAAAATTTATTTGCTACATCCAAATTATTATATATATGAGGCAAATTTAAGAAATTTTTAAAAAATTGACAAAACAGTATACATCCAAGTCCAAAGTCTATGCTCTAAATTCATATACGGCGTTATATTTTAACAAAATTGACAATTCTAGTCAATAAATAGTATTGTGATCCGATTTGATCGATAAGATTTATGGACTAAAAAGTTTGAACTTTATTTTATTATGACCGTTTTGATACCCCATTGAAATGTATATGGACCTATGACCTGACTCCTGAAATAATTATGTGTGGACCTAATTATTTATAAATTCTTAGTGACAAGTTGTTTCGAACACTTTCAAATTTTATTATAGCTCTAGTTTATATGATTAGCTAGATGAGTTGATTAGACTTTTACGTTTGAAAACACCGTGGCAAATAAAAAAAGACACAAAATTTGGAAAAAATCTAGATAGAAATCAGCCAAAATGTCATTGTGCCAAGATGTAGTGACAATCTCCAGACAACCACCTTGATGAATGTCTTGTTAGTACAGATAACACCATGACCAAAAGAAGAAGAAAGTGTGATTCTGTAACTTTTGTTTTTATCTGTCCATAGATTTTTGAACGAGAAGTTTCTTCTGAGGATTAGCATAAACCACGTAGCTCGGCGAAGATCAACATCAGGGCAATGTTTTTGCAGACAAGTTGAATTGAAAGAGGGACCATGAGAGCACATGGAAGGTTTTGGCTTCAATTTTGATCATTAGTCTTTGTCTCTCTTTCATCACTGTTAACAAGTCTACATTTAAGTCTTGAGAGCTTTAGACAAGACATGAAATCATCATATCGCCTATCGACAAAATCACTATCAGAGATTTGTCTATCTTAAGGGTCAATTCACATTCATCCAGCTTCTTTGAAAGATTAGGAAAAAGTGTTTTGTGTATTACATGAGACAATACTTTACCACAAACAATTGAGACTTTACAATGGAATGATTTATGTTTTTCATCTTTCGGCAAATGAAACAAGATTTTATTCAGTAAGATAAGTGTTCACCTGTAGAGTTGGGATTGTAGTTATTATTACCAGACTCAGCCTCACACAAGTTGAAGTCCTGAAGGGTTCTTCGAACCGGACTTGAGAGACCATTTGGTGGAATCAAGAGTTTCTCTTGGTTACAATCATAATGTTGTTGTTGTGCTATGTGACTTGAAGGAACATGAGCTACTGATGTATTTACGTTTGGTGGAGCGAATTGGTGCTGATAAAACTCTTGCATGGGGAGTGGTATCGACGTCTCCTCAGGTTCATATTCAAGCGCATTCTGCATATATGGTTTTAAAAGGTAAACACGAATAACTTTCAGATCAAACTAAAGATCGTTGGGACTTTAATGCGTAGCTAGTCAAGAGAGGTATAATCAATCTGAATTCCAATTACATAGCAGGAGCGTAATCAGAAACGAGATACTGTTTTCAAAGGAAAGTACCTGTAAGTAGGTAGTAATATCAGCTGTGGATACTCTAGTTCCTTGTTCTTCTTGTCTCACAATCCATTGGTAAAGCTTCTCCTGTAAAAAGAAAGAAAAAAGTAAAACTCAATGGACCAATCAAACCTCAAATCTCATACTACAATGTCATGAATCACTATTGAATGACGCCAAGAACGTCAAGCTGCCACCAAAAGAGAACAGCCATCCTAGTTCATCAATCTAGTAAAAAACAAAAGTAAGCACTTCAAGATCAAAAGGCCACAACTTTTATCAGTAAGACTGCTTGCTTAGCCTCATATCTAAACTAGCTTCATAGATCATAACCAATTTCAGAGTGTGTCTCCAATTAACTCACGTACGACAATCAATCGAACATAAACAAGCCAAAGAGATCAACTTTACCAAAACAACACATAAGAAACAACATTGAATATCCATGATTCATTCTGTGACTCTAAAATCTCGAGAGCAAACAGAAACCCAACAACACATAAGCACTCAATTTACGATTCAAGATAGTCAACCAACATCAAAACAAGCAACGAGAAGAAAACTTTTCAACTATGTTTCTATCTATCGAACCCAGAAGCCAAAAATCGAAACTGGATATAAAACAAGGTCAAGAGAGAGAGAGCAGAGACCATTCCGCGACGTTCACCGGCGAGGAAAGAAACGCGTTGGTGATTCATGGCATGTGTATAGAGCTGCGAGAGCGAATTAGCAGCGCCTCGAAACGCGCCATACATGGTTCGATCAACCTCATCGAGCCGCGTAGCCTCGGATTTTCGTTTCTTCCCCATTAGAGTCCGAACGAATCTCACAAACCCTAGAAATAGAATTGTCCAAGTTCTTAACAATTTGTAATTTAGGGATTTTAGAAAGAAGAAGAAGGATTATTGCCTTATTGGTGAAGGGAAGAAGAAGAAGAAGAAAGACTTGTGGCATTTACTCTGTAGAGATTCTGCCACGTGGCTTTCATGCTACTTTTAAGGGTCCCATATATCTAAAAACCTGGGCCCCACTATTGGCTTTGCAGACAAAAATTTTGAAGCTTTGGACTGTTTTTTTTTTCTTTGGTCCACGAATTTTTTTTTTTATGTGTAGAACCAAACCGTTAATAATTTGTGGATCTTCAATGAAAATAGTAGCTAATCACATATTTTGAGTTCAGACTGATTTATATACCAAAAATTAATATTAATAAACTGCTATCTCATTGTTTCAAGGATGTATTCGTTTAATAAGCAATTCGACCAATTATTAACAGCGATATACTCTCTTAACCAAAAAAAAAAAA
>Ga0041059_1002839_pt1 | contig 12499 bp, 6 predicted proteins | sample AraColnosormetaG_FD_56232 | JGI IMG/M metagenome (GOLD analysis project Ga0041059, IMG submission 56232) | Arabidopsis roots microbial communities from North Carolina, USA - Col MF nosort | ecosystem: Host-associated > Plants > Roots > Unclassified | place: USA: North Carolina | collected 2013-09-02 | reverse complement strand
TTTTTTTTTTTTTTTCTTTGTGACTCATCGATACTTCAACCGAGGTTTTTCCTTTGTTTTCAAGTTTCCTTGGATAATTTATTAAATACGAAGCAGATTTTTTTGTGACAAAACAAAATTTACACTTTTGAGTGATAAACTGTTATGTTTTATTTAAAGACATCAATCTGTTCTTTTTTGAAATTTAAAGCCATCAATAAAGGTATTTTTGGGAATTTTTGTGTGGACATATTCCCATGTGAAAAAACATAGACATAAGTCTACATGTTTTTGTTAATTTTTTTAATAAGTTTTTTTTTTGTTTGTTGTTGACCAAACAAAAAAGAAAGATGCAAGGCTTTTAAGCTTTAATCCTTTTTTTTTTAACAAAGAGAAGAAGAATGGCGTTGGCATATGGAAAAGAGTGTGAAAGTCCCATTAACCAGTTGTTCACTTGTCGGACACTTTGAACCGGTGGTCCGCGGTTTCGCCGACACCCATCACCTGTAATTTATCTCTTTATTTCTTTACCTAAAATATTATGTTCTCTCTTTTTACTAATAGAAAGCTTAAAATTATTTATATTAGAATAGCAATAATTATTTATGGTGGTGTACCACGAGAGAATGCAGCCACGCACACGAGGAAACCACCATTCCCTATCAATCCTAATCATTTTTATTTCATTAATTTATCTAACTTAACTTAACTCCTCCACTTATGCTATTCATTGAGATCTGTAGTTCTACCAGCTTTTTCTACTATTATCTTGTTCTTGCTGGAATTCATATGTGCAAGAATCCCTATTTTCTGTTCAAACAAAACCTCAAGGTACAAAATCCCAAAAAAGTAATTGGAAAAGGAAAAATATTAATTCCAAATTCTAAATTCCAAATAATAATCAGTCCTGTTTATTTCTTTGTGCCAATATTTCATATTTTACAGAAATTATATGTGTAGATCATTTTTCCCAAATGTATATATGATATATATGCACGTAAGTTTAAGGATATGAAGTGAGAAAAAGATCATTAAAGAAAAAGTTATATACGAAATGGATTAGTACTCCAAAACAACGACAACATTGCTTTCTTCGTTTGGGTCCATTTCTTTGTTACTACTCGATTTCAAATGCATGCACACTATCCATTGTAGACCAGTAGATGCATACAACTCTCAATTCTTCCATTTGATTATCCAGGAGGTATGTATCATCCATGCTGTCCACGGTCCACCTCAAGAAACCCGTTGGCTTTCACAGCGAGGAGGGAAGGCTTAGGGGGAGTCTATGGCCCGATTGATTTGATGGTTACATCAATTTACAGTGAACGTTTTGGAAGCCTAAGTCAATTTTGTTATAAGAACATGTAATGTATACAAATCTGTATATGACTTGGGGTAAAGTCCAATGAAGATTTAGAGAGTGTCACGTACAACTCACAAAGAGACAAGGAGAGAAAGGTCTATAGCTATAGAGAGCACATGAGGTGAGGGAGTGGGCCGAGAGAATAATAGAGGCAATAGACAGAAAAAGAAGAAGAAGCTAACAAGCAAGAAGCCGACATTTTTAGACATTGGCTAATAAGTACACTAGCTAGTCACTCACACTTCAACATATATCATGATGTATGTATGGCTATAATTTGTTCTAATGTGGAACCAGATAATCGAGGAAAAGTTTAAAAAACAAAATATATGAAGCAGAATTTCAAAATCATTAAGATAAAATTATTCGCGGGATCAGTGATAGAATCTCAATGTAATTTTTTCAACTTTCGTTTGCATCGACACAAAATCAGTGATAGAATCTTAATGTAATTTTTTCAAAAAAGTTTACATTCATATGTAAAAACGTTTATTTTTTCTGAATATAATTTAATATTAGATTTATAAAAAGAACTATTTAGGGGATGAAAATATTCTTAAATTTTTGTTAATAATTTTATGAAATTATGGAATGAAGAAATGATAATAGATAAAAATAATTGGTAAAATAGTTCTTAATAAAAACGTATTAGTAAGAACTTATACCAAAATCTATATATCTAAAATAAATAAAATATTGTTTCTTTCAGAATTTCCGCCCCATGTTATTAAGACAATCCCCTTCTATCTGTTTATGTGACGACTATACCGATAAAGATTTCTGATTACGTAAGACATTTTCGATAATACCAAGAGATAAAATATCTTCTCTCGTCGTATATATTGAAATACATGGTGCACGGAGTTCATTATAGCTTTCATGCGACGCATGTTGGTTTTAAGATAACGAAATATACTAATCTCGATGATTAAGCAAATTAGTTACCTTTTCAATGGCTGGTCAAATCCGTGATTTAAGATTATTTGTTGGAAGACCCTTTTTTCAATTTTCTAGAAGGACTATATAAGAGTTGGGTATGTTCCCTTCCACTTCGACATTTAATTCAATGGATCTTTAAATTGGTCACATATTTTCGGAACCCAACGATCCTCCACCCACCAATATTTAATCTTAGGGATGTACAATTTATCTGTAATATTATAGTACCTACAATTACTTGTTTCTACTTCAACCAAAAATATGAATTTTCATAGTAGAATTAAATTCAAAAACCAAAAAAAAACTTAATGTTGGTCCATAACTGGTTGAACACACACAAGGTCACACAGATTGACCACACATAACTGGTTAGATTACAAATTAAATCGAGCTTCAAAGAGATAAGGAAAGTGAACAATAAAATATTGACAGAATTTTTAAATAGGATGGGTTAGTCCTTCGTTCATCGCAAAATCAGGCGTAATAGTCGGAGACTCTATTTAAGATATTAACAGCAACACAACAAATTATGATCTTTTTACGTCACCTAAAAAAGGGTCATTTTCAATCGTTTTCTATATTGGAGATTTGAGAACATACATACCTAGAAATAAAAGAGTATGAAAACAATGAAAAAGCAGTAAAGTACTTTTACACAAACCAAAAAAGCAGCTATTACTTTTCTTCATATTTTTTGCTTTTGACTTTTAAGTAACTTTCTGCTTGTTAATTTATTACTTTTATGTTTTTATTTTTCTATATATAATTTGTGTTTACATCACAAAGCTTACTAAAACGACGACACCGCGTTTTGAGTGCAAAGCGCCTAACCCACTTCTGAATGGTAACCAATGCTCTGAATGGTAACTAGAGCTTTATCAAGTCGACGTACTTGTCTAAACAGCATCTAAAGTTATACTAGACAAATTCCTTTTGAGAAAAAAGAGAGAAATTTTCTCAACGTCCAAATTAGTATAGTAATATGTCTAACATAAAATAGTAAAATATAAAGTGACTCAATTGGTAAAACGTTTAGTTTTCTTCATTTAAAAGTTCAATGGGTTGAGATGTTCTGGACTCATTTTCCCCTTATTATGTATAACGAAGAGCCGAATTGTAAGAAAATGGTGCATCTTTTTCCTGGTTTTACTCGAATTCTATCATATGATTTTCTTCATTTCATATCTTTTGATGTAATTATAATATAAATATAATCATATACGTCATGAGACAAGAACAAAAATTAAATAAAACCAATTGTAATATATCTTCACGCCTAATCGCTAACTAAGAGGTCATTTTCTTTATTTAATTGGAATAAAACAGTCCTTACTTTTGTGAGAGCAATGTATACTAGATGAGAAAGGAAAATCCACAAAAACACACTTTCGTCGAAAGAAGTAACCTACACAAAACACAAAACAAACAAAAAATGAATACCGTACCTACCTAATTTTAAACAAAATGAAAGTAGAAAGTAAGAGAAATTATTGCAAGTCAAAATATATGAACAAAGCTTTACCCTTCTTATAAAAAAAGAAGAGAAAATATACAAGCGTTTTTGGATCCTCAAATCAAATCTTAGTCCTCTGTTTTTTTTGCTTTCCCTTGTTTTGGTCCTCTTGTCTCTCTCATTCCATCACCTTCTTTCTCAAATAATCTCTAGAAAATATATAGACAAGAAAAGGGTTTTTGGATCCTCAAATCAAATCTTGGTCCCTTTAAATTTACTACATTTCGTGTTACATTACATTTTCTAGTTGCGTTCCACTAATCTTGGAATTATCTTGTTTCTCTTTATCCTCTTCAGCCAAGCAGAACTTCTCCATTGAAGAGCTTATAGCCCGAGTAAAATGTAGTAAACAAGTGTAATCGGTAGTGCGATAAGCATTCCAAATATTACCCTGCAATAATACACATAAGAATCAACAATATTAGTAATCTTCTCTTATGCATAAGAAAAGTTTTACTATTGGTTCAATATGAAATACTTACCCTGTACTCAAGATTGCGGGATGAACATTATACTCTTTTGCAAACACAAACGGCACGATCCCTTGAGGCAATGCAGCCTACAACGTTACCACAAGATTTGGTTAAACTACTTCTTACAAAGAGATTGTTAACAACAAACGAAAATAGTTTAATTTACTTGAACAATGGCCACACGCAATAGGTCTCCACGTAATCCAATAGCCATTGCTGCCACGGCCATTACCGCTGGTCCAGTAAAGAATCTCACCGCCATCGCAAAAGTCGCCGTCGAATTTCCGCAAGCAATTAATTTCGGTTGCAATGCCATGAACAACCCTTCACCATTTTCACATTTTCAGTTAATTCATTTCCACTCAAAACAACAAGTGCTGAATGATGCAATACATGTAAACGTAATCTAAATCCAATAAATGATGATGATGATGCATTCATGTACATTGTAAGTCCAATCAACTTCCACTTAATATGGGGACCACGACAACAATCAAGAACACGAGCTATGTCATCCCACCACGACCGTTTATATAATTCGACGTCGCATCAATGACCCTACCTGTCGGATGGTCCATGCCGTAACGGGCCATCCCAAAAAATCTTAAAAAATACCAACCATTTTCAATTATTGGAATCCTCACCAAAAAAAAGTTACAATTTTTTCCGTACGAATGTGGATGTTGTGACATTTGATTGGCGTAAAAATAGAAAGAAAGTAAATGAGTTAACGGAAAAAAGAAACAGAGTAAAAAGATGACTCACCCAAACTGAACATTGCCATACCAAGACCAGCATCAGAAAGAATTGAGATTGATTGTTGAATAATTTTAGGCATTGCCACATCCCACCTTCATATCCAAATTACCATAATCATCACTCTAATCAAATCTCACAATAATAATAAACTTCCACTAGTAGTTGATTTTTGATTAAGTTACCTGAAAGCAACAAGAGCCCAAATGAGACCAATGAGACTAGAGTAAGTGTTTGGGTTTCTTATGAGTTTCCTCCACACCATTATCAATATCAGCCGAGTCATCACACTCGCTGGTGGCATATGTTTTACCGGTACAGTTTCACCCGTTTCTATAGCTTCTTTAGGGTTTAGCTCTGCTGTGGAGTTACACCGAAGCTTGTGTAGTCCGTTAGGCACTTCCTTTACCCTCTCCGACTCTTCTTCCCCGCCATAGTCCCCGTTCATCGGACCAGCTACAAATTTAAGCAAATACAGTTTGAGATTTGTGTCCATATGTTACAAAAAAAAATACAATTTAAAAGTTAAAAACCTTTGTTTTCACCATTTTGAGTATGATCAGAGATCAACATTCGAATCTCTTTTGCACCGCCTTGATCGGATTTTCCGACTTGTTCATTGGCTCCATTATCAACTTGAAGACCAGCTCGGTCCGAAACGGGTGATCCGTTGGATCCCCAAACAAACATATGAAGCTCCTTAGCATCATTACTATTTGATTTTCCTACATGATGATGATTCTCTTTTGGAGCTTTACTACCGGTTTTATTACCGGTAGAAAACTCCGGATTAGGAGCTGGGTACGACCCGGGAGCTCCTCCCGGGTAATACCCGAATCTTGGCGAAGAAGCCATAGCACAACTCTCCTCAAAATTCGAAGGTCTAGGAGTAGGTCCTCTCGAGGACTGAACAGAGTACATATCCGCCGGACCAAAGTTCGAAAGCCGGCCACCGGGAAACCCCATCATAGAGTAAAAATCAGAATGATTGAAGTTAGATCCTCTTGGAGTAGTGTTAAGACTATAAATCTCAGCTCCGGTGAGATTAGACGGACGAGGAGTCATATTAGTACCACCACCACCGTAAAAAGATCTCCGAGAAGCGTTTGATTTTCTCACCGTAACATGAAGCTTACCATCGTCACCGATTTGAGCATCAGTTTCAAGAAAATCATGTCCATCTAAAGAAACAACATCGGACTCAACTTTGAACGATACAATCGAAGCACCAGTCTCTGGAAACTGTTCCATGATCAAGATCTTAGCTCCTCTGTATTCGAAAAGAAAGAGAAGAAGCGTGTACCAGATTATACACTGAAGAACAACGATCTGAACCATGAGTGAGCCGGAATATTCTCCGTACATGGCGATCAAGAGAGGTATTCCCATAACGAGAGTGTTGGGAAGTGTTGAAAGAGAGAAGATTGTGATGCTCCATTCAAGACTACCGGAGCGAGTGAAGTTAGCCCAGATGATTAGGAGAGTGAGCATGATTAGTTTTTGGAGTGTATCGGCTGCGATGAATCGGAGATTCATTGCGTAAGGATTGTTTGAGGAGATGAAGTGGAAAGAGAGAAGAGGGACGGCGAAAATAGCGACGAAGCGGTTTATGCCGGAACATTGGTCTGGTGAGAAGATTTTCCACCACCGGACTGAGCCGTAAGCGAGGATCATGGCTACGTAGAGTGGTATCACCGCCGTGAGGACGGTGTAGAGGTCGTGCCATGTGATCATATTGTTGTTCGCCGGAGTGGCAAAAGTGTAATTTTGAGTGTGGAAACCGTTAGGAAGTGAGTTAGTGTCAGTCTCTGTTCTCTATGTGATGACGGAAGCTTTTAACAGAGAAGCTAGTGAGTGTGTGAGAGAGAGAGAGAGAAGGAGAAGATTTGATGATTTTTAGATTTACGAGAGATGTCCCTTTACAGCTTTTTATACAGCAAACACATGACGACCTAATTAGTTCTTATTTCTATTTTATTACTTCTTTAAACATTTATAAACCTTATCTATTTTTGTACTTTTTAATACTATATATATCTTAGCTTTCCCCTAATTTATGTACCATTTAAGATGATATAAAGAAATATCATTTATGTAGTATTTATAAGTTATGGTTATGAATTGTGTTTGAAATAGGTTATGAATTTGTTACGAAATTGACTGAGATTTTTTAGAGTGGACTGACTGTCTACATGTCACACATAAATGAAAATTTCCATTCAATGAATTTTGTGAATCCTTGATAAAAACAATAAAGAGATATTGTGGTTTACCAAGAAAAAAGAAGAAATTAAGTGTGGTTTCATCTAAAAGTAATCATAATATTTTTTTATATACACGTAAATGCCGGTCCAAAACTTCTTGGGCCACTTAACGTATTACTAGGATTGATTTCTCATAAGCTCGTTGTGAGATAAAATACAAGTGTGCATTTGGCCCAAACAGAAACAATGTCGTAGTGGTGATTTAAACATGTGCTTATAAGGAGCAAAAGATCACTATAAATTGGTAAAGAAGGTGCAATGCAAGATCATATTCGCCGAACTAAGTTGACCTAAATTCTATTTCTTATTGTCTAATCGTCTTTTTTTTTTCAAGCTAGGGTTAATTATAACATCCTATGCAATCCCAAGAAATCTCACTTTTAAGCCACCCTGTCCATTTTCTTTCAGATGGTCTATCATGCATTCTATGTGGCCTTTTAAAAAAAGGTTGGAGTTTTTCGTTGTTGTTGTCGGGAAAGTATTAGTGTAAAAGAATACCTTATGCCATATGGAAGACTGGAAGTCACAATGTTATCAAGATCTTTCCGCGACCGTATCAAGAATTGTTTTTTCCTAGAAGTCACAATGTTATCATAGCTTTGAATGAATTCGATTAACTTCAGAAATATTTTATCATTTCACAAAAGTAGTAACATCTTATTAAAAATATCTATTAGTTTATGTTATCAGTTCATTTCATCTTTTAATCTAGCTAAATTTTCAATTCGATTTGATTTATAGACCAGTTTTATTTTGAGATAAATTTCTTGCTTATAACGTTTACACAATTATAATCGCAGACACATAGCTGATTTGAAGTCTTCTTGAAAGCAATTGCTTCTTCGATTCATCCGCGTCGGTTTATCCCTCTTGACAATTACACATTGACTTTTGATATATAATGTAAGCTCTAACTTGGCAAAGTTCTTAACACAATTCTGCTCATGGTTTGGTCATATTTTCTAATATTATAAAACATAATTATCTTAAATAAAAATATTATTTTTATTTTTTTATTTAATCAGTTTATTTCATAAATAATTTGGATATACATCCGTTTGATCTAGCTAAGATATCAATTCGATTCTAGATCAATTTTATTCTCGGAGACTAAACATGGCCTAGTAAACTACAAAATGGCGAAATCATACAAACATATCTTGACCAAAATCATCACTGAAGAAAGAGAGAGAAGAACGTAATATTACATCTGTACTGAAATTAAAAGATGAAAAAGAGACAAAAAGAAAAATTTAACCATCGGTTAAATATCAATATTGGACCGATACAAAAAATTATAGTTAAACGTTACTGAGAGATGGCCCTTTAAGAGAGAGCGACGCAACGGCCTCAGCGACGGTTAAGAAGAGAAACTCGGGCCTCATGAACTCTTTTTGTTCGTCAGCTCTTTGAAGCTTCTCCACCACTTCGCTTAGAGGGTTCACAAACACAAGCTTCACACATAAAATAAATATCCAGTTTAGATCAAAATCTAATTAGTTTCCTTGGATAAGTGACAAAATCGGATTGTGAAAACAACTATTTTTACCTCGATGTCCTTCTTGGCGGTTGTTTTCTTAAGTTCCTTAAAAAAGGACACTCCGTTTGTGTCTACACCGCTCACGGCTTTAACATATATAAAAGCAAAGTTAGCTAGTTGAAATATATTGGTTTTCTTGAGTTTTATGGTTTTGCATTAGAAAATTAAAACTAATTAGCAATGAGTGAATTTGCCTTTAAGTCTAATCACATTTCCTATACGGGTTTCTAATAGATTCTATCAAGACTAACCTGACATTTCAAGAATCAAGAACTGTAGGCTAGAATGCTTCTCTTGAGCTTCCTCTTCTTCGCATTCTTCAATCCAACGAGATGTTCTACAAAAAATTTATGCAACACAAAAGCAGAGAATGTTAGTAAATGAAACATAGCTATTAAGAAATGTGGTGTTGACAAAAAAAATGTATTAAGAAATGTGGTTACAATCTAATAAACATCAGGGTTCATAAACATTTAAGAGATCAAAGTCTAATGTATCCGAACTTCCAAAATCTATATAGAAAGGATCGTAGTTTCATAGCTAACCTTTCAGTGAGGTAGTTAGAATTGGCGAAATTGACAGGAGATTCGATGCTTAAAACAAGAAATCCCGGGATCCTTTGTGCTTCTTTGTAATGATGAAGATCTCGGTATATATCCGTTCCAGGAATATTACCCATTATAACCATTTTCGGCCTTGTTACTTGCATCAATATCTTGAACAACGATAGCCCCACCGCAATGGCTAGACCGTTTTGAACGGATAGGAAAATGACACCAAAGAACGCGCAAAGCATCACCAAGAAATCAAATTTATCGATCTTCCATATGTGACAGGCCGCGGGAAGGTCGATGAGACCAATGACCGCGGTCACAATGATGGCACCGAGGACCACATTGGGAGTGTATTCGAAAAGCGGCATTAGGAAGAGAAGCGTAACCATAACAGTGACCGACATAACAATGTTTGAAACTGCGGTTTTAGCTCCCGCGTTGTTGTTGACCGCTGATCTAGAGAATGCTCCGGTTGTGACGTAGCAAGATGTGGCAGAGCCTACTACGTTCATCAGACCAATGGCGATCATCTCTTTGTTTCCATCTACGTGGTAGTTCTTTAGCGCTGCAAATGTTCTTCCCACTGCGATTCCTTCCTGTTCAAGTAATAGCTAGTTAGGTGTGAGGATTATTTCAATCTCTACTTTCTTTTTTTTCTTTTTTTGCATAGACAATAAAAAGGTTTTTTATGGAAAAATAAAAGCTGATTTGTATTACGAAAATGTGATAAATTTATTTCTCACGTAAAAGTTGCGTTTGAAAAGAATAAAAAAAAACTATACCGTGAGGGAGACGATTCCGGTGACGAGTCCGGTTTTGGCGACGAGTGCGAGATGACTACCGTGAAACTGAAGCATGTTCCAAGACGGTGGATTCAAACCTTCTGGTAATTTCCCGATCTATCAACAAATTAATCCTAGATTTCAAAAATTCTGCAAAACAAAGAAACAAAAACAGAGAATTGGTTTAGGTAAGAGGAAACTTACGACGCTGATTCCGTGACGCTCGGCTCTGAAAACAAAGACAAGAAGTGTAGAGACGATAACGGAAAGAAGTGGTGCTCCGGCTGAGACCCAAAACAGCTTCGGCTTCTTCATGCTCTGCGTTAAATTTCCATTCTTATTATTACTTAAGAGGAAACCAGATCAAAGTATGTAATAGCTATTTAAGTCATTAAATTAATTATATATTTAACTTTTTGATGAAATAACAATTTGTTTTTCTACTCCAAAACAATTAGTTCGTTATTTATGGCGGGAAGAACGTATAGAGAGAAACAATGACGGTCCATCGTAACAAATGTTGTACATGCATATTGAGGGAGAATGAAAATGATAAATGAATAGTGAGAGGTAAGCAACATACGAGGTGACGTGTCGAGAGCAAGAAGAGCAAGAAGCAAACTCCCATCACAATTGTTTGCCATGACCACTGTATAATAGTAACATTGTAAATAAAATTGACTAAAATACAGGAATTAGGAAAAAGAAGAAGAAGAGAAATTAAACCTCGTTGGTGTGTTGGAAAACAGAGGAGAGAACAGGGACTACACTCATATGCTTTGTGAAATGAGTTATCCCAAGCAGACCCTTTAGCTGTTGGAGTGATACAATTATGGCTGCTCCACCCATAAACCCTATTAGCGTCGCTTTTGATAGAAAGTCTATTATAAATCCCAGCCTACATATTAAAAAATAAATACAGTTAACACAATGTCTCTTTTTCTTAAACAACATCTTCTCCATTGCCACTTGGTGGTGCAATTACTCTTTTTTGTTTGATCATGAATTATTTTATATTTGTGTTAGAATACACATTAATATTTCTTAGAACATTTTATGAAAATATTTATTTTTCACTAGTGATAGAATAATAATATATGATTGATTAATGATTATTTATCACTTTTTCTAAAAAGCTTATTATATTTTGGACTAGGGTCAATAATGATAATTGTCTAGTAAATATGTACTACCCAAACATTAAACCTGAAAACAATCTTAACTTTGTTTTCTAATCTTGAAAAGCAATTAATATAAGCACCGACGACATTTAACATTTAGTAATACTAGCGTGTACATGTAACCCTACAGACTGCCACTAGCCTAGCACAGGCCCAATATTGACCTCACATAACACACTATATTTCAACAGATATAAATCATGGTTCATGCAAAGCTACAAAAAACTTTTTAGGTAAATATATAAATTTATAACCTGAGGATTCCAAGAGAGGCTTGAAAGAGACCAGCAAAGAAGGTAGAAGAGAAGGCTAGCTGTAGAAAGAGAACAGGATCGTCTACGGGAGATACTTGTTGCCTTAGCATGGATCCTAAGATTAACGACGCTATGGAGACTGGTCCCACTGCTAGATCTCTTGAGCTTCCCAAGACCGCATAAACCAACGGTGGCACGAAGCTCGAGTCTACACATACATCAACACACGTGTTTATGTAACGGTCTATAATGTTTCATGTATATTCTATTCAATTTTACTTTCAGATTCTTACATAGACCAACGATTGGTGGCAAATTTGCTAGCTTCGCGTAACTAATCCCCTGTTTTTATGAAAACCAAGAAGACGAAGATTATAATCAAGAATTGCATAAAATGGTGGTCGTTATTGATCGGAACGTGAAAATGGGTCGTCGTCGGATTTTTGATACGTACGTACCTGAGGAATAGCTAAACTAGCGATGGTAAGACCTGAAACGACGTCGGATTTGAGTAGGCTGAAGCTGTACTCAGGACACCATTGGAGGATTGGAAAAATGTATTGAGCGGCGCGTATGAGCTTGGTACGGTTTGGTTGTCCTCTGAACTGTCTTAAGGGATCGTCCGGGAAGAAAGTCTCCTTCAGTTTTGTCTTTAGCTTTGCCACCGTGCTCTTATGCGGCGGAGCAACCACCTTGTGCACCTCCATTAATTGGTTTTCCTAAGAATTTTTGTCACCAATGTGTGATGTTTCCTCTCTTGGCTCTTTGCTGATAATTTAAACATGAGTATTATTTCGGGTCGGTCTTTACATTTTATAATGGTCTTATCTTGGCCTATCTTTTATTTTTGATATGAAAAAAAAAAAAATTCGGAAAGTTACACGTATACTGTTGTCTC
>Ga0041059_1002838_pt1 | contig 12503 bp, 8 predicted proteins | sample AraColnosormetaG_FD_56232 | JGI IMG/M metagenome (GOLD analysis project Ga0041059, IMG submission 56232) | Arabidopsis roots microbial communities from North Carolina, USA - Col MF nosort | ecosystem: Host-associated > Plants > Roots > Unclassified | place: USA: North Carolina | collected 2013-09-02 | reverse complement strand
AATTCACCATTTTCCTTAAATTACAAAACATGTTTTAAAAAAAAAAAAAAAAATACTGAGCCACTTGTGATTCAAATACATGAACAAAAAACAGTTGCTGCTAAGTACAATAAAATTTCAACAATTATTATCACCAAGTGAATTACTATTCCTAACTCATGAACCAAGATAACATGTTCAACAAAGCAGCATCTAAACCGCGAATGACGTGGACCGAAGTTATTCCACCGGTTCAAGCAAAAGAGTTCGGCCAACTCAATAACTATTCCCAAATCATGAACCAAGATAGCATGTACAACAAAGCAGCAACCAAACCGCAATTGACGTGGACCTAAGAAATTTAACTGGTTCAATCAGATCTGATTCAAGCCAAAGAGTTCAGCCAAGTGAATGGATATTCCCAAATCATGAACCAAGATAGCTTTTACAACAAAGCAGGAAGCAACCCGCGATTGACATGGAACGAAGTAATTCAATCGGTTCAATCAGATCTGGTTCAAGCCAATGTGTTCAGCCAACTCAATGACTATTCCCAAATCATGAACGAAGATAACATGTTCAACAAAGCAGCAAAGAAACCGCGGATGACATGGAGTATTTCTTCTGTATTTTTTTAATTTAATTATTTTTATTAAAATGATAGGCCTAATAATTTAATCTGTTGATACTATTTGTTTCTAAATTATTTTAATCACTTGAAAGGGTTAGAAAATACTTGAATTGAGAAATAGTATAGGTTAGAAAATAATTTAATCTGTTGATACTTTTTAATAGGTTTCAATCTTTATTTAAGCAAAAATAGTATCAATCTTTACTTGTTGATCGTTATTATCTTTCGATATATTTGAATTGAGAAATATAGCATTAACTTAATTACATTTATGTTAATATTTTCTAAACAAATTACATTACATTTAATTAAAGTTCTAGCTTTTTATAGTTTTAAATAAATATAAAATTTAAAAATCATTTGTATAAGTTCCCAATATATGATCTTTAATCCTATTATACATATAAAATATTATTATTTAAAATTAACGTTTTTTTAAAATATATATATTTTACCTATACTATGTCATCCGCTTTCACCATTCAACATATATATAAAGCGTTCTAACCGTTTGATCTATATTTGTTCCGCTAGATCTGCTTGATCCGTATTTTTCTTCTTGATACGCTTTAACCGCTTGATCCGCTCCGTCCAATACGCTTTCTCTATTCGGAGCCTTTATTTAATTTTTACTTGGGTTCATAATATACCATTAGTCTTAAGGTTTAGTTATCTTGAATTAATGAGCATTTATAGAAGAGATTATATGGGATAAGCAATTTATTTTTTTTTGGGGATGAAAGTTGAATTGAGAAAACGCGAAGAAGAAGATATCAAAAGGGGCAAAATCGTCAATTCATCAGAAGAAAAATGTACGTCCTTAGACTATTTACAATGAGACTGTTTAAAAAAATATTCAACTGCTTAATAAATTTAGTGAAGGTGTTGAATAATATGAAAAGTATATGTGGATTAAATTGTGTTGAATAAAAAACAAATGGGACCCATGCTACCACATGGTGAACCGTAACTGGAAGAAGTGATGAGCGAAGATGTGTGTTTTTGGGTGGTGATAGGTGTTATTTTCTTATTGGTTACTCAGATTTTCGTAATTTTTTATACTATCCCAATTATTTACATTCAATTATTTTATAATAATAATTTTTGTTATTTAAAGATTTTTATACTAAAGTTCATCATTTTTTTAGGATCTAGTCTTAGATACTAGTTTTGTTGTATTTGGACACAAAAAAAAAACTTCATTTTACATTATAATTTTTATATTATCTTCAAATAAATCCTTTTAGCAATGTTTTTCTTTTTTGTCAAATAAATCTCAATAATAATTTTGTTAAATTAATAAATAATATTAATTATCATATAATAGTAAAGATTAGAAAACGACAAAAAGAGTATGAAGTAAAATTAGTAGGGTAAGGTGTTGAATTTTATTAAACAAAACTATTGTAAAGGTTAAAATTAAAATGAATGTTGAATGATTAGGTGAAAAAGAGATAAGCTGATTTTTAATGTTAAAAAGAGAAAAACAAGTGTTGAATTTTTGAACAATTGTACATAGCCTTATAACAAAATCGTCAATTCATGAGATGAAAAATGCCCATCCTTATAAGCCCAATCCAAAAATGCTTTTTTATAATTTTTGGACCAAAATATGCCCAATAATATAAAAACTCCAATTATTAATCAATTATGGGAAAACAATAATAAAGTATATCTCCTTGTTAAAGCATCATTTTTAAATGTATTCACACATTTAGGTATTTGTTTCTCATTCCTATATATTTTTTGACTTTCCTTCTCACGTTTAAAATTGTCCAACATTCGTCTTCTTCTACATGAGCTTCATCTTCTCTCACTCTTGACCTCAAATTGATCTGCTTTACCTACACCTCCTCTGCTTGCTACTAATTCAAAATCAAGATCTGCTATTTCAAAACTCATACAAGAGACAACAAAACTACACATCCAAAATTTCATCAACATGTTTGCTATTTTCATCAAATTTTTGCTTCATTTTTGCTTTGGTTCCTTATTTACCATAATTATTAGGGTTTAGCTATTCTAAATTAACGAGCGTTTGTAATTAGAAGAGATTTTATTTAATAAGCAATTTAGTTTTCTTTTGAGGATGAAAGTTGAATTGGGAAAAGCAAGGAGGAAGAAGATATTATACATGGACAAAATCGTCAATCCATCAGATGAAAAATACCCATCATTAGAGCCCAATCCTATCCTTTTTATAGTTTTTAGGCCCAAATCTGCTCATTACTGCAAAAGCCCTAACTATTGATCAATTATGATAAAAAACCGCAATAAATTGTGTCCCCTTATTCAATTTATTAAAAGCATCGTTTTTAATTATACTCACATATTTAAGTATTTCTCTCTCATTACTTTTGACTATTTCACCATTCGTCAGTTTTTCTTATTATTAATTTTGAGTTTTTCTTCTCACGCCTCAAATGGTCTAATATTCGTCTTCTTCTACACGAGTTTCATCTTCGCTCCATTTTGACCTCAAATTGATACCGACAACTCCTTCGCTTGCTTGTAATTCAAAACCAAGATCTGCTATTACAAAAATCATACAAGAGACAACAAAACAACCAAACTACACATCTAGAATGACATCAACTTGTTTGTTATTTTTATCGAGTCTTTGTTTAATATTTTTTTGGATTCCTTATACACCATCAGTATTAGGGTTTAGTTATCATAACTTTTTTTAAATCTTTTTTTATCACAATTTTTCATTAAAATTTTGATTGTTTGTTAATTTTTTTTGTTCGTGTTTTTCATCGTAATTTTTCGTTAAAATTACCGGTTATTTTTCCGTTTGTGTTTTCTTATTGGCAACTTTTTGTAAAAATATTGACGGTTATTTTCCTCGGTTGTATCTCTTCACTGTAACTTTTCGTTATAATAATGACGATTATTTTTTTTGGTTGAGTCTTTTCATCGTAACTTTTCGTTAAATATTAATAGTTACTTTTTTTTGTGTCTTTTTATCGTACTTTCTGTTAATATTTTGACGATTATTTGTTCCGGTTGTGTTTTTTAGCGCAACTTTCCATTAAAATACTGATGGTTACTTTTTATCGTAACTCTACATTAACATTGGCGGTTACTTTCCTCGGTTATGTCTTTTTCTCGTAAATTTTCTTAAAAATATTTATGGTTATTTTTTCCGGTTAGTTATATATACTTTTAAATAACTACTAAAATTATTATATGCATCATTTTGAGTTTGATTTATTTTTAAAAATTATTATATAAATAAATTTATAATATTTTTCCCCGCGATATGAGTCCTTGTTATGATAATAAACCATTGCTTATCCGTAAATCAGGTGAATGTACATATATATATACTCTAAAGTTTATATATTATTAAGTGCCATAGATGAATATACATATATACGTCTTCTAAAATTTGAATATAGTTGAGTATTACTAGACAATTTGTCAATTTGTAACTATATTTTCATGTTATCTTTTTGGGATTATAGATAGGACGGTTCATAAATGTACTTTTTCTTTACAGTATACATAATCAAACAAACATATCAAAAAACTGAGCTAACAAAAAAATGTGTGTATCAAAATTATCAAGAAAGATAAATTAAACTACTATTAAAGATTCTCACGAAAAGGTGATGATTATTTGATATATACACACGGCCTTCATTGAGGACAGCAATATGAAGCAATGATATGTGACTTCCAATATTTTTACAGCAAAAATATTACTTTAAAAGATGGTTAAAGAAACGCAGAAATTTTATGATTGTTATAAATCCTCAATTTTTATTGATTTTGTATTTTAATCGCTAACTTTTGTTAATGGAGCCAAATTACTTTTAAATGGCTAGACAAAATAGTTATTTTTTTTGTCAAGACGACACGACTAATTTGACCAAGTTAAAAAAAAGTTAGCAATTAGATTGAGAAATCAACAAAATTTATGAACAACATGAAATACTTGTACTTTTTTTTTTGGTCAAACGGCTTGTTTTCATTCATCCAATAAAAACAAGGTTACAAGTAGTTAAGGATACAAAGATAACAAGGCTTAAAGCGAAATAGCAACAACAGACAAAGGTTGAAGCAAATGCTACATAAAGAAAGAAAAGATAGTTCGACAAAGGATCCATGAGAGTTTGGAAGCCAAAGCTATAAAGCGAATTGGTGCAAGTGGTAACACGGTTTGTCGAAAAGTCATCTACATACGGAACGTTAGACGAAACAATGGCCACGGTCAAAAGACTAAGTGACGTTGAAAACGATTCCATAGTCGAGGTTCTCGCCGGCACGAGAGCGAGCTGGGTTTGCTCATCGACAAGGAGAGAGGTTAAAGTGTTGTTGGGCGGGTTTGAAGGTAAGGAGTTAAGGAAGCTTTGGTAAGCACCGCTCCATGGAGCAGGACTCATAATTCCATAGTTCCTCAAACCTTTGATTTCATGAATATCAACCTTAAAATCGTTGGGTAACACATGCTCAGATTCAGTATTCAGCGGAAATGGAGAAAAATGATTGAAGAAATTTCGGTAATCATCTCCACGTAGAGAGAAAATCATAATGCCTCTATGATCCAAAATGGAGAATACTTGTACTAAGCATAAGCATTTGTTTATTCTCTACTTGCATTTTTTAAATGACCTCTAAAAAAAGCACCAACGATTGACATTGAGTTTGGCTTTTGGTTGTCTCTTCCCTTTTCACAACCTCTTACAAAACTGACAAAAAAACATATAGTGGAGCTAGCACAAACTTTAGGCTTCTCTACTTGCTTCTTTTTAAATGATCCTCTAATATGTTACCAACGATTGATCTTGATAAAAGCGACGATTGTTCCCTGAATAACAAAACCAAAAGTAAAGATTGGCAGTTATTTATATATACAAACACAGAACACATAATGATGATACACGAAGAACCATTTTTCACTAAATTTGAATCAAAGTATACCAAACAACATTAGGAAACCAAACACGGTTAAGATATAAAGTAAGAAAACAGCAGACCTGGTCAATTGCACAAGGAATCAAGCAACGAAGCTTGTCCATTCCAGAGAACAAATTAAATGTGAAAATGAGCTAGGAAAAGATGGAGCTTCCTGCAAATATATGGAATCCAATTTAGAATTCAGGTACCTGCTCCGCATGGAGAATGATTTTTCCAATATGATCTTCACTGGAAAAGCCAAATATTGCCTTAGCCTAGCAAGATAAAAGATATAAAAATGAAAACACATGCATTAGCGACATTGTGCAATTGAAGGAGATATATATAGAGAGAGCAAAGTCACCTTATTATATCGAATATTGTTTGAAACCTCGCTCATATTTTCTTATAGAAACCACTACACACAAAGTTAACGTTGGTTGTATATCTTCCCTCTTCAAAACTTTTTACATAAATAATACACTCAAAATTTTATAAATTATGTGGAACTTGATGAAATATGATGTTTAGCGAAGAGTATATTTTACTATTTTCTAGAAAATTATATTATTTACTAAGAGATTATATATTAATTATGTTGTTGTTAAGTAATAATAGAATATTTACGTTTTACTGGTCTTAATGCCATTTATGAATTTGAATGTAAGCTAATATGATCATAATTATCGGTTACATTGTAAAGAATTCATTGTTATAATGACATGCAATTTAATGTGGTTTTTTTTGGCTAAAAAGTTCTTATTGGTCTTGATTCTGGTCAAACAATATGAACTTTGTAAATGTACCAATTTTCTTTTAGAGATAGTTATGTATACTTATATTTAGAACCAATAAATTAAAGAAATTTTTTTGATATGTAGATAACACATGTCGAATCAATAGAGCGCCACTTGTCAGTTTTTTTAGAGCATAAGTTTGAGGAAATCTTATTTTATTATATAATAAAATATTTTTATTATAACTAAAATATATTATCCTCCTTGATGACTTAACCCATCTGGTTTTTTTTTTGTAGTGGCGATTGCCAGATGGCTTACCGGTTTCCGTCCTCGTGGACATACTGAAGCTGTTATTGCTATTGCATTTAGTCCTAGACCTGGATCCCCGTACCAGCTTCTCTCGTAAGAATTGTTCTTTTTGGCATCTTATACGCTGTTTTGTGTCAGTTCTATTCATTGGTTGATATCATGCTATTTATGTGTTTGGAAAAGATGGTTTATTTCAACTGGTAAGCTCCATGAGCCCTTTATAAAATCTTTGCAGATCGTCAGATGATGACACATGTCTGATATGGGATGCTCGGGGTGTCCAGCTTGCTCCGCGGATATAAGTCCCTAAGCCTCATAGTCCTATTGGTGATTGGCTGATTGCTTTATATTCCTGGTTGATTTATATATCGATTTGATCTATTGGAAGCTATAGGACTGACTTCGGAATCATATTCCAGGAGAAAACCGTGGCGGTTCTTCTAGTAATGGTAATTTTTTTTGTTGTGCATTCAATGCTAATGGATCTATCTTTGTCAATAGCAGCTCTGATAATCGTGCTAGAGTTTACTCGGTCTTGATAAATGTTTCTTGACTAGATTATATATATAATGATGATTCAGTTAATTAGAGTAGATACTTCCTTGGTTACAGGTTTGGGGTGCTAGTAAGACCAATAAGAATGATTTAGACCAGCTAAATCATGAGATGGATGTTCTGGCTGGACATGAGAATGTTGTTAAATTACATTTCTTATCATATATGTTATATTTGGTACCTGCTCATATTTTTAAATTACATTTCTTATGAGATCCTAATTTTCTTAACTTAGTCATTTTCTGTGGTTCTTTCTAGTGCTTGTGCTGGAAGATCTGGACGAAAATGTTCCAAATTTTAAGAATTCTTGGTGTGCTTTCTGCTGCAATTATTCGTAAAAGTTTCCTTATAATGTTTTTGACACTCAATAACATATGTATTTGTCTAGGTTCTCTTATGATAACATAGTTACATGCTCTAGTGATGGTAGTGCAATCATTTGGATCCCAAGATCACGGAGTTCGCCTGTAACATCCGATTTCGATAAGATAACCATGACATTCAATATGTTTTCATAGGAGTAGAAACCATATCTTTATTTATGTCTTTCAGGTAAAATGCTGCCAAGCCTTAGAAGAAGATCCGAGAGGTTGAAAGATAAAACAAAAGTGAGTATTTTGTAATATTGCTTTGATCTTGTGGCTAAATATGCTACTTATCTGTTTTTTTACGTCTTTAGCAGGCTAGGATCATGACTTCTTTGAGTAGGCGTTGCGAAAAGAGAAACTTTGATGAGCTTGAGGGAGCTCCAAGCAGTAAAAACACATGTAATGGTGTTAATGTAGCACATAGTTGTTTGTAATTGAAAACAGATATTGATGGCATGGCAGTTGACACTTTCTCGGTGGTTTTTAATGGGTTTACAAATGGTGAAAGACAATATCTAGAACTAAATGACGGTGAGTCTAACGGTTCTCAGGATGTAACTAGTCGCCTGAATGATGTAGCAGATAGCTCCATGTGGGTTTCAAGGGCTCCTGGTGGCACTGATGAATTAAATGATGGTTTTGAAGACATCAAATATGATTTGACATTAGACTGTCAAAAGGATTGTGTGGTTGGAGCAGAGATATCTCTGAGATATGATTGTGTTGGGATATCAAATCCTCACATCAGTGATTCTCTCTCAAGTGGTAGTGTGTTCCTATGTCATGGAAGCATAAGAAGAAACCAAACAGGGTTGCTACTGACTCAAGAACTCAGTTCTTGTAGTCAGGATCAGAGTAGTGGCGCTAAGTCCCATGACGTTGGTCCTTTTGAAATATTGAAGCCTCAACAGTTAAAAGAAAAGTTATCTTGGTTGACATTATCGATACATGAAGAGGATTGTCGTTATATTCTACAAAAGGAGGATGAAGTTGCGAATTTGCGACAAGTAAGTGTTTGTGGTGATCTTATTTGTTGTTTCATTTAGTTCAACCTTTGGTATGAGTATTCTTACATGTAGCTGTTACTCTTTATCTTTCAGGGACATCAAGAATACTTAAACTTTAGCTCCTTGAGGGGAAGTAGCTCCTTGGACTTTAATAAAGAGTAGAAATATGAAGGCTGTGGAAATCTGTAAAGTGAAAAGTCTGAAATATGCAACTCTTCCTAGTTCTGGAGATAGCTGCTGCAAAATGATACTTAAAGTCATTGATCCGAACTCCGAAGTGTACAGCAAACTTTCAAGCTTACATTACCTGATTTAGTGACCTTTCCAGATTTTCTTGTGAAAAGAAGCCGGTATGAAGGAGCGATACAGAGGAAATGGACTTGCAGGGACAAGTGTAAGGTTTGGTGGAGAAACAAAGGCGAAGAAGATGGTCGTTGGTGGGAAGGAGGAATTCTAGCTGTGAAACCCAAATCAACTCATTTTCTTGATAGTCCATGGGAGAGGTACAAAGTTAAATACAAGACTAGCCCGACCGAGACACATCTTCATAGTCCTTGGGAGCTTTTTGATGCTGATACTAAGTGGGAGCAGCCTCATATTGATAATGAGAAATGAAACAGTATGCTCTTAGCCTTAACAAACTTACAGACTTCAGAAAAAAGAATCCAGGTATGTGTGTTTAGGCTTATGTTTAAATTTGCTTAGGTGGTTTAGAAGTAGAAAATAACATAACACTATCACAAGAACATGACAATATGATATAAACTTGACAGATTCGTTTGAGGATTCTTATGGACTCCAAAAACTGAACCAGATCATGGGAAACTCAAGCTACACCAATAGGTAATATTCTACAAGACTAGAAGAGGTTTTGATATGGAGCCGAATTTGACATGGTTTTGTTCTATGGATTATCTACAGGTTCCCAGTTCCTTTGTCTCTTGAGGTAATAAGATCAAGGATTGAGAACAACTATTACCGGAGTATGGAAGCGTTAAGGCACGATGTATCAGTTATGCTATCCAATGCAGAGACTTTCTTTGATCTAAACAAATGTGTAGGTGTAGCAGTCAAAATTTCAGATCTTTCTCAATGGTTCGACCGCACGTTGTCTTCTTTGTAGCTTATCTGCCTATGTATAGAGTACGTGAATTAGGGTCGCTTGCGTTGTTGTATCTGAAAGGCTTCTTCGATCTAACGAGTAAGCACATTTTTCATTGATCTAATTTTTGTTTGTCTCTTGTGATGTAATGTACCCTAATGTCCTAAAGTTGGAGCTAATTTTTGTCATTTTATGTGCATCAGTACAATGATGTTATTACAGCATTTTAGTGTATATTCGGGTATCCAAGTTTTAAGCTATACACGAAAATCAACTCTTACTTGACCCACAACTACCCAACTTTGGCGTGGTATTAGTCGTAATAATAATTTTATGGGTTTTGGAAAGTTAAGCACCAACTATTATTTTTCTTTTTTTTTTGTAGAGTTTTGGTCGATGTGAGACATCTTATCAAAGTTAGTTTAGGGCCATTGTTTTCAGGTCCGATCCGTACCGTCCGGTCCGATCGGTTAACCCATGACCCGGACATTTTTCCGGTTTAGATTAAGTGCTAATATCCGATAATTTAGGGCTAAGCGATTGTCCCACAACCTCCTGTAAACGCTACGTATGCCGGTTGCTAACATTTAACAACAAACACACAAATTTCTTTATACTGTTACAGATTGCTAGATATCGCTTGCAATCGTTAGATTTTAAAACTTCATTTCCGCCAGTGTTTGCGACAGCAGGCGGTTGCGGGTGGTTCAAATGATTTTTTTTTTCTTTTTTATCTACATTAGTATTTTGCATCTTTTGCTATGTATTTTGAGATAGTGAAGTAATATAACTTCATTTTTCAGGACTTGTAGTTTTTATGAAAGAAAAAACAAAAACTAGAGGCTGATTTTAATGATAGATCCTAAAGAAATCAAACCAAATGAAATCACCAGAACCTTAAGATACTTTAACCTATTGGGTCTATAAAACGGATTTTATTGCTTTGGATCTATAAAGTCACGTTGTAGACCCAAAGCAATAAAAGATTTGGGATAGTTAAACCATATGATGGTTAGTGTGTGGTTTTAAAACCTTAAGATATTTGTGTAGGAGACTAGGAATTGTGTGTTTTGAAAAGAAGCAGCCACTAAAATCATATGATAAGTCAATAAAGGAAGCAGCTACTGAAATTTACTTGAAAATGATTTTTCAGTACCAAAATCAATTAATCTCTTCCATGTCTCGTTTAATGTATATAAAGACCGTTGAGAAAAGTCGTATTTGGATCACCACAAGTTAGTAGAAAGACTTGTTAGTCAGTCAACCCATGTGATATATATGAGAATGAAACCATGTTATCACATTACAATTTCCACTTTCTTGCTTTTTCATTGTTGATACTCAAAAAGGTAAAAAAACTTAAAAGAAAGATGAAAGACTCTTGGAACACAATCAGTCATTCTTATTACTCTTTTCTTTCCCTTCTTTCTCACTTCTAATTATGGAGACGTGTTAGCAGCTCCTAATAGAAACTTGTGTCATCCAGAACAAAGAGACGCAATTCTCGAGTTCAAGAACGAGTTTGAGATTCAAAAGCCTTGTGTGTTGATGGGCCTCTTAAGACGGAGTCGTGGGCGAATAACAGCGATTGTTGTTCTTGGGATGGTATCAAATGCGATGCCAAGTTTGGAATGTGATAGAGCTGAACCTTAGCTCCAGCTGCCTCCATGGCCTGCTCAATTCCAAAAGTAATATCTTTAGCCTTCAAAACCTTCGTTTTCTAGACCTTTCAAATAATCATTTCAGTGGTCAAATCTTATCTTCACTTGGAAACTTTTCTAGTCTCACCACTCTTGACCTTTCTGAAAATCATTTCAGTGGTCAAATCCCATCTTCACTAGGAAATCTTTTGCATCTCACATCTCTTGACCTCACTGATAACAATTTCGTTGGTGACATCCCAACTTCACTTGGTAACCTTTCTCATCTCACCCTTCTTCTCCTTGGTGCTAACAACCTTGTTGGTGAAATCCCATTTTCACTTGGAAATCTTTCTCATCTCACCGATCTTACCCTCTGTGAAAACGACCTTGCTGGTGAAATCCCATCCTCATTTGAAAATCTTTCACATCTCACCAATCTCGATCTCTCACAAAACAACCTGGTTGGTGAAATCCCATCTTTTTTTGGTAGTTTTAACCAGTTAGTTAGCTTAGCTGTTGAAGAAAACGAGTTTACTGGAAACTTTCTCCTTATACTACTAAATCTAACAAATTTGTCAGATTTATCACTCTCCCGCAACCAGTTCACAGGCACGCTTCCTCCTAATATGAGCTCGCTCTCCAACTTGGTGTTATTTTACGCAGACGCCAACGCTTTCACTGGAACTATCCCTTCATCTCTCCTCAACATTCCTTCTTTGAGTTGTTTTGACTTGAGTGATAACCAACTCAATGGAAATATTGAGTTTGGGAATATATCTTCATCACTATCAGACTTACTCCTTGGCAATAACAACTTCAGAGGGTCAATCCACAAATCCATTTCCAAACTAGTCAACCTTTACACACTTGACCTTTCTCATTTCAACACCCAAGGCTCAATAAACTTTAGCATCTTCTCGGATCTCAAGTTGCTCGTGGATCTTCACTTATCCCATTTGAACACAACAACTACAATTGACTTGAATACATTCTTATCAAGTTTCAAGTCACTAGATACATTGGACCTCTCAGGCAATCATATTTCAGCCATAAACAAGAGTTCAGTTTCAAATCCTGTAACGACCGCGTCCCGCGTTCATAAAGAGGCCAGGTTGTTTTAGGAGAAAACTATACCATGGTCAAGAAACGGACTAAAATACTTCGTCGGAAGAACGAGAAAGTTCAAGCTGAACCAGCTAGGTGAGCTGGACAAGCTAGGATGAACTAGCTAGCTAAGCTAGGTGAGCTAAACCAGCTGGAAGAC
>Ga0041059_1002837_pt1 | contig 12504 bp, 6 predicted proteins | sample AraColnosormetaG_FD_56232 | JGI IMG/M metagenome (GOLD analysis project Ga0041059, IMG submission 56232) | Arabidopsis roots microbial communities from North Carolina, USA - Col MF nosort | ecosystem: Host-associated > Plants > Roots > Unclassified | place: USA: North Carolina | collected 2013-09-02 | reverse complement strand
TTTTTTTTTTTTTCTTTTGGTTTTGTTTAGTACTGTGATTTCTTAGGAGGAAAGAAATTGAAAAAAAAAACAAAGTACAGTTTCTTTTACAAAGATTGCAGATAAAACTATTCTTTGTTTTAGAGGAAAACAAAACTTTTTCTTTGTTTTCTTCTTTTTATTATCACAAAAAGTAAAAAGTTAAGCTCAGAGGAAAAAAGAAGCGAGAACTTTATTAAATCTTCTTCAGTAAAACAGTAAGACCATCTCCATCGGTGAGAAACCCATTTTTATAAAATAATATAAATTTTATTATTATTTTATTATTTATTTTTTTAATTATTATTTGAACCAATCAAAACAAAACAAAAGCAAAAATGAGTTTCTCAAGTGAGAAACGTTTTTACTTTCTCTCCACATTTTTTGAATTTTTTGTTCTGTTTTAATAGACCAGAATCCAGAAACTCGCGATGGAAATGCTCTAAGTCTATATTTGTCGGGAGAAAAAAAACACACAGCAAATCTATTTTCACGTAACGACAAAAGAGAAAGAAAAATTAATGATATATTTGTAATGCGAATTATTATTAAAAAAAAAAGCAAAAAGAAAAACATGAAAGCCAGAATTTGTCTGCAGAAATCTATGAAACTAATTAAAAATCAATTACCACCAACACTAAATAAAATAGTTAATTTGTGAATAATCAAATGAAAAAAAACCTGAAATAAAAATAAAAAGAGATTAAGAAATACAAAAGAATCTGTGCTTAGAGTAAAATGAGAAGAACATGTGTAAGTAGGCCGAAGAAGAAGAAAAGGTGAGAGGGACATGTGAGGTTGGGATACGAACTCTCCAGACTCAATACAGCTGTTTTCATTTCCTAATCTTATTCTCCAATTTGTGAAAGATTTATACGTATTAATCTGGGTTAATTATTCAGATGCTGATAATATGTAAGGATTATAATAATTAGTTAAGTACTTGTAGAGTAGTAATTTAATACTACATTCTTAATGTATTCCACCGTCTTACCACAGATGGTGTTTTAGTTATAAAAATTGTTTTACAAAATTTAAATTACGATTAAATAATTTAACTTTTTTCGTTTTTTATTTATTTTCAGTTTCTCTTTATTAGTTTGGGAAAGTGTGGAAGAGATCCACTGATCCAGCCCACTTCCCAAAAACGATGCATGAATTTCACCAAACATATTCACTCAACATACTTTTTAGTCTATTTATAAATAAATCAAAACAGTTAAAAAGAAATATAACAAAATTAGTAAAAAAGAAATTACATGAATGGTACGACACACTTGATAGTTGATATCTAATCATGCCAACCTCCAAAATTCCGGGGATACTCTCACAAAATTGGGTTAAATTTTTAAAAGGTCAAAATTTTCTTCGGATCTTGAAATCTCATTATACAAAACTAACCGACATAGACCAACCGCTCATCGTCGTTAATCTTAATTTGCATAATCATTTTTTTCTTAATTAAATTGCATTATCATTGATAATGATGTAACGCCAATGTCGACAAACGTCTCTCCGCAATCCTCAAAAAGAATCTGAGAAAGTACATGTGTGTCCATTTATTACACGTTCACGGTTCATTCGATTACAATTTTGCTTGATGTTTCAATTGGATATTTTAATCCCAAAGTACAATTATTATTTCTTACAGTGGCTACAGACCTCAGTAGAACATCTTTTGACCTTCGAAGGAAACAAATGGTCTCAAGACTTCATGTGATTCTCTGTGAATATTTTTGTTTTAACTGTGTATATATATTCTTTAAAGAAACCCTTTGTGTATTTCGCTATATCTAACAATCAAAATCTTCAATAATTCACGTATATAAAAAGCTTGTCGAGAGATTGATTTGGTTGATATATCTACACGTACGTGTTTCCTTTTTTCTCCTTTTAATGTTGTTATTACTAGAAACCAAATTCGTTTGGCAACAAGTCTAGCTTTTAGATATCTAATTTCTTATACAAATTGACGGACATGGTGCTTTCTTTTGTTACAAATAAATAAGAAAAAAGTTTTATATATTGTTGCAGGAAAAATATGATCCGTAAATATCATGGAAGGTACATACAATCTTTGTGTGGGGACTACCAAAAGAAAGACAACGAAAGAGAGAGGACTAAAGGAAGTAATAAACGCAAATGCAAAAAAAGGAAAACAAAATTCAATTTGTGTTCTATCTTTCTCAATCACATGACCAAACAACAAACCCTACTTATTTATGTTTGGGTAAGCTCCATATTATTTCACTTTACAAAACTATAATTTCTGGGACTAATATGTTACTTACGGTACGGTGATATAATAAAACTTAACTTCAATACCAATCGTAGAATATAGTTTAATCACGTGGATAAAATCACAGAAAATTCATAGAGAAATTAGAAAATGCACACACAAACAATATGTCACAGCCAAAAAGATAAATATAGTTTTCACTTCAGATAAATGTACAAGTCTGTTGCTTTTAAGCTGAATCTATTCCTCATTTGAAAAACAAAATCACAAACAAACTCTCTCTGGTTGATTCAGCCTCTTGCTTTATGATCTCATATTCTTTCCTCACTTAGTTAGAATCCGAAAAACTGAAAAATATGTAACACTGTTAGTATATATGAATGAAAACAAAAGTGTTGGAAGTTAAATAACCGATGTGTGTGAATGTTTTGTTCTTACCAGCTTCTTCTTCTTCTTCTTTTTCTCGATGTATGCCAAAATCTCCTTCTGGCTCACAAGTGCTTCTTCCAAAGCCTAAACCAAAAATAAATCCAAACTCAATCATCGATTTCTAGTTAAAGAACCAGATTTGGTTATTGTCCGGAACATTTCTGGTAGTTTAAATTTTGCCTAACCTTCTTGGTCTCAGTCAACTCTTGCTCAAGCACTTGAACGCGATTAAGCGCGGCCTGAAGTTTCTCTTCTTTCTCAGATTCGACATGAGCAGGTTTCAAGTCAAGGAACATGCACTTATCTTCCAGCTCAGCCATACGTTTCACCATCAACATATATTCAGAGCTCGAGACTGGTGCTGCGAATTGACCTTGATTCTGCTTAGACTTTGTAGATTCCTCATAACAGACTGAGTTTCCATATAAAGCAGCCTCGGTGAGTTTGCGTGGAACGTCTTTTGATAGCCTAACCATTGCAACTATTCCCATCACAAAGGCCATGACCCCTCCCACAAGTAATCCATCTCCTTTCTTGGGTGCCCCTTTCCTAACATAGCACTCTAACCCTAAAGAATCTTTGATTTAGTGCGTGCAGAAGAAGAAACATTTTTCTTTCTTACATGAGTTTAGTTATACCTTTAGAGATTGGAAAGTTTTCAGCTTTCTGAGTTTTGGCAAGCCATGCCATATCCATTGACTTGTCAATGGTTGCAATTTGCTTCTCATACACATTATCTTCATCGGTTTTCTTCTTGATTCTCTCAAGACTCTGCAGCGTTAATGGAGAATCTCAATAAGCTTATATAAATTAGCTGATTGAAAGATATTATTGTTATTTAACTTACTTCGAAACCTGAAGTTGATCTTCCTTGGTCTACATGCTTGTGTTCATCTTCTGAAATCGGTGAACACTTAGCTTCACGGTTTATAGCGATCTGCTTCCATTTAAAAACATGTTTTTGTATGTATGAAATTCAGAAAAGCTAGTCAAATTTATAAATTTCAGTCCCTAATTTGGTAAATTGTTAGTTACCTTGAGAACTTCAGGATCATTCCATGGACCTTTGTCAGAGCGCATACAACCTCCTTTGTCTTCACAAGTGCAAGCACCTCCAAAGAACTCAGGCAATTCACTGTTTACAATACAAAACATCTAATGAATGTTCGAGTTTCGACAACAAAAAAGAACATATATAGTCAACAATTTTATAGTAGCATGATGTTACCTAGCATCGATGACCTCGAGCAATTTGCTATGATATTTGTTCCCAAGAACATGAATCTTTGCTGTGGTCTTGGGATCAAGAAACGACTTAACTGTGCTCCACAAGAGCCGGAATCCAGAACCAGCATTGATGATAAACATCCGGTTCAAAGTCTACAAGATAAACCGGTAATCAACAACTTACGCGCTTATAAGAAAACATATTTATTCTAATTAGCTACATATATACCTCAGGGTAATTTTCATTGTCAATCTTGCAAAGCCTTTGAAGAAGCTCTCTTGCAGATTTGCTGAAGTTCTTAAGACCCTAATCACTCAGAAAACACGCACAGTTTTGAATTTACCCACTTTTGAACTGAAAGAGATCATAAAGAAATGAATTTATTAAATACGTACCACGCCTTGCACGTCAAGAATTGTTGTGCTCTGATCAATGTGTTTATTTGCTGCTACAGAACAAGAAGGGAACTTGACCTTGAAAGTCTTCTCGAACTCTTTGACATGATATTTCACGTACCGGTCCATTGTTGTCACTTGGAGTAGCTTGTTAGCATCGATTTGACCTAGTCTCTCAATGTAAACTGGTCTGCCTTCCTTGTCAACTCCATGATAGCCTTGAGGGTAGTGCTTCATCACTTCATCAATTTCTTCGAAATCAAAATCCTACATCACATTTAGAAACATACATTATAGAACTTTTTAAACCCACAAGAGATGCAAAGTTGGATCCAATTAAATGCTCCGAGATTTTAGGAAAAAGATTCACCTCAATGATTGTGTCAGCGCCGAAATCTTTCCTCCATTGGATCATGTCACTCCACATTTGCTTAGCTTTCTCAATGTCAAACTTTCTTGCTCTCAAAAATCTGTTTATGTTCATCAATACGAAAATATAAATCTTCTTGATGAAATTCAATATTATTTGATATACCAAGTTTTTTTCTTTTTGAACAGACTAAGGTTTTTCTTTTCATTTTCTTCATAGTTAATTTTATAAAATGTTCAAATTGTATTAAATGATGTTAGGAAATAAAGTGTTGACAAATCTTTCTTCGCTTCGATTATTTTCTTTCCATAAATCCTTTTGGTCTGAATTTAAAAATAAGATTTGATTTTTAAAATATTTGAAAAAGTTTATGTATGCATATATCTGTATATGAGATTAATCAGAAAAATATGAAATATTTAACTTTATCGCTGAAAACTTCTTATCTTTAAAATAATACATATGGCAGTTTATTTGTTGAATATGGTCAGATATCTATAATCTTTGACCTAATTTTCTCTCGGGTTATAGTCTAGTCCAAACTAACAAATCAGGTTTCAAAATTTTTAATCTTATTGACTTATAAGAATACTACGGTCTCGAAATAACTTTGTGAATAAGGTAAGAAAATAAAGAGATTGAATAGGGAAAATAATTTTTTTACCGAAGCATCATGTGGAGATCATCGAGTTTGGATGGCAAAAGCTCGTCAAGGATAAGAGCTTGACGAAAAGCATCAAGAGCTTGAAGATCTTCTGCGTCAATGTCGTCCTCAATCGGAACGGACATGACTCTGCTGCTGCTTCTCCGACCTTTTTTCTTGAAGGAGTTCTTGAATCTGTTGGATGCATTTATCGCTTTCTTCTTCAGCGAGCTTATCTTCACTATCTTCCTCTCTTCCTCCGACATCTCTATTTCTGATTAACAATTTGTAATTTGCATTAGACTTAAGAAATATCTCTGTGAATAAAGGCAGGAAATGTATGAAAATACTAACCAGGTTTGGTCTCAGCCATGGTTAGATGAGTTTTAAGCACTCTGTTTCACACGGCGATAATACCTACCAAGACAACATTGTAAAGATCACTTAAGAAAAGCTTAGATCGAAATCGCATGAGAAATGATTAGATGAATCTAAAGAATCAAGATGAGTTAAATGACCAAAATGTGTTTTAGGATCCAAAGATGAGAAAGCTAGAGAGAATTTGAGAGAGTTTATTTTTTTATTTTTACCTCTATTGGAGAAGATTGTTTGGGGAGAGGTAAGGGAGGCTGAAGATAATGGAGAGGCTCATTTGAAGCAAGGTGAAAACATGTAGACAACTATTTAGTTCTGATTCTAACAATCTATATATTGACAGGGTCCTCCTACTGTTTTCCATAATATAGAAATACTTTTTAGAAAAAATCCAATTAATCCTATTAAATAAATACATAGAGTTAGTTTTAAACTAATGAACAACGAATCGTTTCTAAGTAAATAAATTAAATATGAGAGAAATATGTCTTTGTATTAGGAGAAGTGCATCCCACTACTTCCAACATTTTGTCGATGATAAAAAAACATTTGATGTCAACCCAAGTATCTCATGATATTGTTTTTTTTTGTATGATTGTATCGTAACATTATCTACAAAATTTAAACTTTTTACACATACAGTGAATTTAGTTTATAGTAAACAATGGAAAAACCAAATAAATATTATCATTACAGTCTATTAACAATTAATAACCAAGAATCTTAAGGTTTAATTTCCCTTCAAACTAATTGTAAATGATATATCCTGAAATACATCACCACATGGTGATATTCCCCATAGACGGTGCTAAGATACATAAGTTGTTTCTTTTGTTCACATATTATATATCATTCACAATTATACAATAGGTTACTACAGGAATTATAACATTGTACAAGAAGCCAAAAATTCGATCTAATAATAAGTGATACACATGACAAACTATTTCAATATTAACTATTCTTTATAATTAACTTTGGAATCGTTTCTAAAAGGGCCTATTTTCGGTCCAGTTGAGGCCCAATATAATAATGGGTCGATGCTGATTTTTCTTCTTCTTCTTCTTCATTTAAACGACTCAGTGTGACTCAGTCGCCGTCGTCTCCCGCCGTTTATACCCTCTCCGAAGCCCCGAGCGGCCAAGACGCTACGTTTGATTTCGTCTCAAGGTTAGGGTTTTGGAATCTCAGTTTTTTTTTTGTAAAAAAACAATATGAATGCTGAATTTGTTTCTGTCGATTTTGCCTCTGTTTGCAATCATGAATGCGTAGATTCACTCTGAATGGGGATTGAATTTGGTGAACTCCAATGAGGTTAGTTATGGAGTTGTTGTTTTAGTAATTGATAAAGTATTTAGATTCAGAAATAGAAAGCTTGGCTTATTATATCTTATATGGATAAATGCATGAAGAACATAAGAATCTCTGTCATTGTTTTGAGGACTTATCCCCTTATTTCACACTTTGATATGAGTTTGGTCTTGAGCGTTTTGTCTTTGAAATTCTGTAATTCTCGTCTGAAGTTTTGGTTTTTCTTTTTAGGTGTTTGCAAAACTCCGCAAAGACTCTACCTTTAGCGTTTAAATCGGTAAGTGGTGAACTTGACTATGTTTGCATTTTACGTGTTTTTTGTTCTATTGCCCTATGTCTACCTTTTCTGGTGGAGTTACAGTTAAATAAGTGCTTATTTGTGAGTGTGTTATTAATTTATCGTATGTTTGCAATTAGTCCTGTTAGGTGTTTATTAGAAGTGAAAAATGTACTTGGTTCTATGTTGAATGAAGTGTCCTGAAATAAGTAATCTTGTGATTGCAATTGCATTGCTTAGTGATCTTCTCAACTTTTATTTGTGTTCAATCTTCAGGCATTGCTGCCTTTGTCTCAAAGGTGGTTCTGTAAATTTTCTCCTAAGCCATCCTCATTGACAAACATTTTCAAGGTTTCAATTTCAACCATGGCAAACACTCTCAATGGAAATGTGATCATGACTTCAAAGCCTCAGAGTACTTACCAAGTTGTGGTAGCTGCAACCAAGGAAATGGGTATTGGTAAAGACGGAAAACTTCCATGGAATTTGCCTACCGATCTCAAGTTCTTCAAGGATTTAACTTTGTCCACTTCGGATTCTGCTAAGAAGAACGCTGTTGTTATGGGTAGGAAAACGTGGGAGTCTATTCCCAAAAAGTATAGGCCACTCTCTGGTCGCCTGAATGTTGTCTTGTCTCGTTCTAGCGGTTTCGATATAGCCAACACTGAAAATGTTGTAACTTGCAGTAGCATAGATTCTGCTCTAGACTTATTAGCTGCACCTCCGTTTAGTCTGTCCATTGAGAAAGTGTTTGTAATAGGAGGTGGCGACATATTGAGGTGTGTGTTCTATAGTCAAGACTCTCCCTTTTTTCGTGATTTTAATTCTCTTTGATCGTGTTATGTTTGTTGTATTGTAGGGAAGCTTTGAATAAACCGAGCTGTGAAGCCATCCACATAACTGAGATTGATACAAGTATCGACTGTGATACATTTATTCCCACGGTTGACACTTCTGCATATCAGCCTTGGTGTTCGTCGTTTCCAATATGTGAAAATGGTCTTCGATTTTCCTTCACGACTCATGTTCGTGTAAAGAGTTCTTCTGCCGGTGAAGCCTCTGATGAGAGTGATGGGTCAAAGGTTCTTCAAGTTGATTGGAAGAAGTTTTCTTCTGTTCTTCCTAAAATGATTTTTGACCGGCATGAGGAATATCTCTACTTAAATCTGGTCAAAGAGATAATCTCAAATGGAAACTTAAAAGACGATAGGACAGGGACTGGTACATTATCTAAATTTGGTTGTCAGGTGAGTTACTACTTCATAATATGTATCTGAATGTCTTGTTCTGGTTTGCTTATCAAAAGTTAACAAATTTCCATATCTTTGGATCCACAGATGAAATTCAATTTACGCAGGAATTTTCCACTTCTGACGACAAAGGTATGTTCACTTTTACATTGACTTTTCATGTTTTAAGCCCAAAGAGAGTTTGCTTCGTCTTCCCTGCATATCCGGACTAACAAGATCTGTTTGCATTTCACTTGAAAGAGAGTTTTCTGGAGAGGTGTTGTTGAGGAACTTCTATGGTTCATAAGCGGTTCAACCAATGCAAAGGTAAGAAAACAGATCATTTATCATCATTTTCATGCCTTAAGCACCGTGATTGATCAAGATGTGGAGCATATGTAGATGAACTAGATTTTTTTTTTCTTTCTGAGAAGTTTGTGTAAGTGGCAGGTACTTCAAGAAAAGGGTATCCGTATATGGGATGGGAATGCGTCGAGAGCATATCTTGATGGGTAAACTTTAATTCAGCATTTTTCTTTCACAACTTGAAGCTTTGTGGCCATTACACTGATAAATTGAAAGTTTTTAATTTCAGTATTGGACTGACTGAGAGAGAGGAAGGTGACCTTGGACCCGTTTATGGATTTCAGTGGAGACACTTTGGTGCTAAGTCAGTAGCTTCTCTCTTATCTCTTGACACTTTCTGAGTTTTGGCAAAACAGATTTCTGTGTCGAGACATTTTGTTCATCTCTCTCTACAGGTACACAGATATGCATGCTGATTATACTGGCCAAGGATTTGATCAGCTCTTAGATGTAATTAACAAGATCAAGAACAATCCTGATGATCGACGGATTATAATGTCAGCTTGGAATCCTTCTGATCTTAAGCTGATGGCACTTCCTCCATGCCACATGTTTGCACAGTTTTATGTTGCAAATGGAGAACTTTCATGTCAAATGTATCAGCGTTCAGCCGATATGGGTCTCGGCGTACCGTTTAACATTGCCTCATACTCCCTTCTTACATGCATTCTTGCTCACGTCTGCGGTAAAGTTCTAATTCCCACTATAAAAGGAGCAAATTTGTGATTTCAAATATCAGTCATCGTCTGATAGTTTGTTGACATTATGCAGATCTTGTTCCTGGTGATTTTATCCATGTGATTGGAGATGCTCATGTTTACAAAAACCATGTCAGGCCTCTGCAAGAGCAACTTGAGAACCCACCAAAACCTTTTCCTGTGAGTATAAACAAACACATGATTTGCTGATTCTTCAATCTTGTTTGAGTTTGATGAATGCATAATCTACCAATAATTCTTTGCAACTATATGCTTATTTATCTTTGGGATATTTACAGGTTTTGAAGATAAATCCAGAGAAGAAAGATATAGATTCTTTTGTTGCGGATGACTTTGAGCTCATTGGCTATGATCCTCACAAGAAAATAGATATGAAAATGGCTGTTTAGCCCCTAATCAATTTCTTTTGTTATTCAGTCAGAACTTCATAGTTAATTGAATGTGGATGATTCTAGTTTTCCTTTTACCAAGTGGAGAATCAAATCGTTTGGAATAAGAAAATTTTATCATGAACAAAGTTAAGTTTGGAATTCAAGTGAAGAAAAAAAATATCTCATGAACAACTGAATATTTTTTCATAGGATAAAATTTTAATTTATTTGAAAAGAAATTTGATTTATGTATCTTTTCTTGTATGAAGTAGACTATGATAGATACGGTTTAAGAGGTCTGAAAATGGAGTGAGACATTGTTGGACAATAATTCAGAGTAGACAAACTTATATTGTTGATCTTATTATGATTATGAAAATATGTTATTTAACCTGATAATAAAATTGAACTCATATAGCTTAACAAAAGCTATTCATAAGCTAAATGTACGACACGGCCGACGTGACGATACTTTTGTTTAGTTTAGATAGTCTACATCCAAGAATCCTAAGGGTATTTATTTCCTTTACCAAAATATCTAGACAATTCTACTTGATTCGGTTAACAATAGATATATTATGCTAAAGGAGAGATTCTAAGTGATGTTTTGTCTAAGTAACATGAGCAAATGAATGGGATGCTGATGACCCTAAAATGGACTACACGTTATGGCATAAATTCATTCAACCTGCCTCCTCAATCTCTTCATGTTGTATATTGATTAGATACTTTTCGTCATTTTTGTTTTCCAATTTATATTGGCGATCACTATATAATGCAAGTTCCATCTGAAATGTTTTGGTCCATATAAACATTTATATTAAATACTCTAAACTCAAATGGTATGTATTTAAATCAGCATGTTTAACTAGGAAATATGTATGACATATACTTTGTGTTAGTATCATCGTTGTGTCATCGCTAGAGTTTAACCTTTGTATAATACATGTTATCCACAAAAAAGGGAGTATAACAATTAAAATATTCATAACAAATTTGTCTGGTAAACAATATAACTTCTTTTTTCCTCCCAATTAATAAATAACTACTCACATGTAAGGAGAACGTATAAAAAATACAGTAAACAATGAAGTGTAAGTATTTTATAATAAACGATATGTTCCTTACAGGTTTATAATGGCTATCTCACGTGTATCCTTCGTAGATTGGCATCAATCTTTTCTCATGCAAGCGTATCTTGCCTCTTCACCTTTCCAGATATTTGGTTCCTACACGTAAGATAATTTCACCACACTCCGTTCTCCAAATATATTAGGTAAAATTAATCCGTTAATTATGTATTATTAAACATAAACATATATATGAATCAAGATTTCATAATGTTTTTGACATTTTCTTTTACCAGTGTTCTTATCGGACATGCTTGAAATATAGTGTTACGTAATTCAGGTTTTAGCATAAATTTCGAGCATATGTCCGCTACCTAATTATTTCTAGTTAGTTAAAATATCAAAGAATCAATACTCTTGTGTTGGCTTATCAATAGCACATTTTTGAAAGTAAATAAATACGTTATGGGTATTTCTACACTACTTGCAATGGGATTGAAATATATTCCCAATAAAAGTGAGACCAAGATCGATAACGTGACGACATATACAGTACCAACAATTCTCTCCTCTGTTATTAATTCTATTCCCTTTTATCCATAACCCTAATGCTATCCAGCATTTGGAAACACCATTTATATTCTTACCTATTAACTTTCTATTAGTTCTCTCCAGATTAGGCATTAGCTAGTGTGGGTATATCAAATATTCGATGCTTTAGTGTAACTAACCACGTCTGATTTAATATCAAACCTAAATTCGAGGTGTGTGATCCGACCGTCACCATGCATTTGTATGTCCTCAAACCTATTTTGGTATGAAGATTTAACTATCGTCAAAATGTTGAGTTCTACTTTGGAAAAATCAGAAGTTTAATTAATTGTTTTCTAAATTACCACGAGAACTTTATCTATGTTTTATCATCAATCCCATGATATTGAAAATCGCTTATTCAGTAGTTCACACATCTTTAATAGATAGTGGATAAATTATCTTTATTCTCGTATGTACCACCACATTACACAAATTAGAATGTTACATCAATCAGATGGACTCAGTTTTACCCCAACTAGATAATAAATATCTAGGTTCATCCATGAATCCAAACGATACAAACAACATTCAGCATGATAGAATTAGAAACTTTAGTTGGAATGCTTTGACGTCCACGTCTCTGGATTCTTACTATGTCAATGGCCGAATTGTTAATTTGGAGAGTTCGTAACATTTGAATAACTAGTCTCATTAACTTCTTCATTTGTATTTATAATAAGAGATTAAATCATTTATGGTTCTGTAGCTATTTTACAAATCTTGTTTTTAATTACCATTTGTTGTATTTACTTAAGCAACCTTGAAGGTTTACAAGAGTAAAAGATAAAGAGAATTTCTAAGGCAAAGTTACAAGATTACGTAACAGAGGATTCAAGTTTATAACCAGAAGGAAAAAAAAAAAAAAAAAAA
>Ga0041059_1002836_pt1 | contig 12507 bp, 11 predicted proteins | sample AraColnosormetaG_FD_56232 | JGI IMG/M metagenome (GOLD analysis project Ga0041059, IMG submission 56232) | Arabidopsis roots microbial communities from North Carolina, USA - Col MF nosort | ecosystem: Host-associated > Plants > Roots > Unclassified | place: USA: North Carolina | collected... | reverse complement strand
GTTTAACTGTTGACCCAAAGGGTGCGGCGGAGAAGACGAAAAGGAAGAAGCTCGTGGCCAACAAGATCCTTTTTTATAGCACCTTCCCTTCACTCTTTAAGTAAATCTGCACACTTTTATTCTCTCCACCACACATTTAAACTCGATGAGTGTCTCCTCGATTCTCCAAGACATACCACTACTGCAATGTTATAATCATACCGGATACTGTTGCCAATGGGCTTGTTCCGGTTCTTCTAATCTATAGAAATACTATGTTCTGTTACTTTCAGCCCACACTCAGATTATCCCAATACTTTGGCAGACAATAATTTATATCGGAAACGCATATGTACATCATTATTCGTTTTCATTAACTTGTTACTACTGTATATATAAACTTAACCTGTGGAAAAGTTGTTGTTATTTCTTCTAAAGTGCATGGAAACATATGGAGAGATTCGGATTCCCAACTGTGGGGATGAAAAAGAAGAAGAGATCATTCTATTGCCTTTCTCAATCCCACTTACACGCCAACATCATCATTCCTGATCAAATAATACATATTAGTTTTTAAGTTTTCTGAAACTTGCAAAATAGAGATAATTTGTACATACCTCGAATATCACTGCCGTCCCATGCCTAGTAAACAATGCAAAAAGTCTTCTTCAAAATTAGTTTACTTCTGCAATTCTCTTTCAAATTAGCTAGTCATTGTTGTTGACTAACAACAACACACCTCTCTAATGTCCCCCAGTCTCCACACTTGCTCTTCCTCTTTAAGCACCGTCACCTATATAATCATTTTTCCTACTTGTGCTTCAAACACACCAACAACCTAGCAAGTTAAGTAACCAAACTAATGTTCAACACAAAAAAACAAGGGTTTCTGAGGATTATCTGCAAATACCATGGGAGGGATTATATGCAACTCAGGTATTAGTTGCGGAAGCCTATCTTCGCAATAACCACCACGGCAGTTGCAAACATCATCATCATCAGCAGCTTCTACCTTCCAGAGTTATCACAACTCCACCTTCATTTCGTACAGAATGATGAGGTCAGTGGTTAAAGAAGGCAGCTTCTAAAGGGAAATCAGAGTTGCATTAATCTACCTATCCAATTCTTCATACTAAATACGCAACAAAATAGTTCTGTGAAGCAACACGTACAGGAAAGACATCTCGGTTGGTTCCTAAGATGAAATGATACTTGGGATGATTTTTGGAAGCAAATTGTGCAGCTGCTGCTTCCCACACGAATCACTGGTACTAGTAATGCATGTAAGCTCATTTTCCAGAACAGAGTAAGCTTCAGAAAATGCCTGCACAAATAAATCATCTTTACTATCATAAAACTTCTTCATCGTTGTATTTTTTAGATAAAAGCATTGATAAATGCATATAAGATCCAACTCACCTTAATACATTGATGTATACGGAAGCAATTTCTACCCACATTATTTGTTGGGAAAAGAGGATCATCAATGTGTATCGGATCAATACTATATGTAGATAACCAAAAACATGAGGATAACATAAGGAATAAAAGTTAGTATTTCACTTGAAGTTTGACAGGACTGCGATATTTACCTATAACCCCTCTCCCGATTCCTATAGATACCACTTCCTTGCACTGATACACGCATCTGGCGAGGATCAAACACATTACTGCAAAACAAGCAAGCCCACATTACCAATTATCGTCATATGACCCTCTTGTGAGAGATACCAGTCACTGTAAATTATCAGTAACCATTTTGACTGACCCAAAAAAGTAAAGAAAATCCATTAGAAGCCCCCCAAGGTTCTGCAAAATACTTCTTTTCAATTAGTAATTGAATGAATATAAAAAGGAAACCTAAACAAGATAGCTCCTGTGACAAAGAATAAGCAAACAAGAAAATTACGTACTTGGTTGATAGAGCGCCCCAAATGATGCTCATGCTGAAGAAAACGTGTAATCAGTAAGACCTGCAATAATTATACTCTAAGATTTACAAACAAATATTGGAACATGTTTCAGTGGATTAGATTAAAAAGTGTGGATAGATATTTCTGTCCAAGAACGTCGCAGTGTTAAATAAGACAAGTACCAATTACCAGGATATGCATTAAACATACAGAGACAGGCCGCCTAAAATCCAAAAGAAAAGAACATATTACTTAAGTAAAAGAATACACCTCACCAGGCAGTAAGAGCTTAATCCGCCAGAGTATGATTGATCCAGGGTACGATCAGCCAAAAACTGCTTTAACACCAGAGCAAGTGGTGTGGCAGCTGGAAATTGCTCAGTCAGATCTTTGACCTGCAGAAAAGAACACTTTAGGAAACAAGAGCCAAAAGAAGGAAAAAGGTTACAGAGATACATACACACGAAGAGAGTATAATGTAAGGAAAAAAGAAATCTGGATTTGGAAAACAGAATAAAATAAATACCAGCTGCGTGGTTTGAAGACCCGTATGGGATGGAGTTTTGAAACTGATGTCAAGACGGACAGATTTTGCAATTGCCAAGTTTCCAGTGTTTGTTGGCAAAGAGTTTGCTGCTGCAGAGTCTTCAAATCCAACCATTTCAGTGTTACCATTGCTATCCTGGTCAACGGTGATACAGTCTGGACCATCTTTTGGTGACTGTATACTGCATATCAGATCACAAGGGACTTCCACAACAAGCATGATAATTGGTATCTACACAAGCATAAAGGGATCATATCAACAAAAGCATGATAAGTACTAGCAATCGTGGATAAAGAAAAACATCAATAAGTGACGCATTACAGCTGTGTTTTCAACTGTCTTCAGGGAGTCAGTTTTTACCCACTCTTGATTCGCGAGATACCTGGCTGCATGCTGAATAGCAAAAACATGTAGCAAAGTGGATTCAGTTATAAAATGCAGCACGTGAACTGTCAGATATAGGACTCTTATTTACTTAACAGGATAAAAACAGTTCTAAGAAAGAAAAAGAAGTAGAGTTGAATGTCGGCTCAAGCATTATTCAAATTAGTAAATTACAATGCTTACACAATACTAAAGCAATTCTCGTTACCTCATATATAACATGACCTGAGCAACCACATATTAAGAAAAATAGAACCATATATGGAATAATTAGACTAGCGCCTAATACAAAAATATACAAGCACGTATTCATCATCAAAATAAAGTAAATGTAAAACTTAAGAACAGAATCTTGATTGTATACTACTACCCATTTCAAGAGTAACGAAATATAGATTTTAAGAACAAGATCTGCCAAGCCCAAAGACATTCAACAGTTGCAACATGACTTGCGCCACTAACCATACCTGAAGGCAAGTCTCCTTTATACCATTGCGACCCTCCAAAATTCCTGCCTCTTTGATAGGTTCCTGAGGCGGGTATTATATATCAGATCTTCCAGTTCAACAAGTAATGCACACGAGGAATGATTTTGGGTTTGCTTACTAAATTTCTCACTGGAGGAAGACAAACCACAAGATCCACATCACTAGAAGGGAGAGACAAACCAGTTGCAGATGAACCAAATATGTTCGTCCTAGACCTGGGCCACAGAACTTGGAGAGATCGGGTAACCCGCTTGATTGCCCAATTGATATAAGGTTTGCGGGCCATATTCTCTGCAGCAACCTTCGCGAGCAGTATATAATTCAAAGGATTAGAAGAAACGCCATCCCAAGAAAAGTAAATACACACTTCAAAGATGCTCATATAGTTCTCTGCAAACTAAAGGCAGTTACTAAAGCATATGGAGAAAAAAAAGAGGTATTGTGATTACCTGCTTGCAGAAAGAATCTATCTCGTCATTAAGAATACCGTGGATCAGTGAGAGAGATTCCCCTTGCATTGGACAGTTCAATAACTCGGGTGGTTGCAGAGGGAAGGCCACATCAGGCTGTAAATTAGCATTATAGACAAACGTAATTTAGGCAGAATTTAGCTATACATAGATATCAAAGACGTTGCTTACATGCTCTTGGTCTCGGCCTAGTTGCGACATTGCAATTAAGTGATCTTGCAGGAGGGCCCCCGGTAACGGCTGAATGATCGGCCTGACTGCAAGGCTTTTGTTTCTCCAGGGCAAAACAATCTCTGCTCCACGAGGTTCTTCCCAGTTTACACCGTCATGAAACCAGCCTCTCATACCCCAATGTCTTGGGCTTGAACTTCCTGACCTCACAGTTGGAAAACCTCGCCGTGCTCTGGAGTTGCTCACAGGAGAAGGAGGTGGTGGTCGAGGAGCACGTGGAACACATAGTACCACAGGTGACGGTGGCCGCTTTATACGAGGATGCTCGCGCCTTGTAGGTGGAACGTTTGGGCTTTTAGTATCATAACTACGCTTGTATTCAGATTTTGACATATTTGGGATAATTATAGGGCGCAAAATTGGATAAGGAAGTGAGTCTCCTGAATTGCCTTCAACATCCCCTGATAAACTAGCCAAAGTTCCGGAGACTTCCTCTTCACCTGCACCTTCAATTGTTGTTGGCGGAGCTTGCAGTATTTTGGTAGATATTTCATTACCTGGCACAACATAACCGAGAGGCTGATTTGGTGGGCCTAAGGGGTGAAAAGGGGAACAGAACGAGGCTGCAGTTGGAGAATCTAGTCCATTTGCGCTGTAAGAAGACGAAAATGCAACCATGTCATCAACAGACCTCTTCATTTCAGCTTCATGCCAAGCCCAAGAGCTATCATCAGAACTAAGGGAAGGAGGGCGAGAGAAGCCAGTCCCGAGATGATCGGAAGGATTCCAATACATCACTCCACCACCGAAATATTGATTATAGTCTACTCCAGAAACAGTGTGCACCTCAAAATCTTCCTCTAACATCCAGTTATTCTCGCATTCATTCCCCAGCTCGTGCTTATTTTTCTGTTCAGGAATGTCCACCAAAATTCCAGAATCATAATTGCAAGTGAATGCTGTTGTCAAGCCGCAATTGCTATGAACCATGGGAGGCCAATCTAGACTCATGGGCATGGGTCGAGAGAGAACTTGTTTGTGGGAACCTTCAATTGAAGGATTTCTAGCATGTTGCACAGTGGACACAAAAGGTTGCCGTACGTATGGATGCAAATTGTGACCAACATCAAGGTGCAGTCTGTCAGTTGCAGTTGGAAGGTGAGAACTAACATGCGAAAAGTACATAGGAGCTACAGCAGGCCACTCATAAGAAACAAATTCTGAACTGCTGGAGGCAAAACCGTAACCTGCTTCTCTTCTCTGATGGTGAATCCGATGGGATTCCCCTTCATCCAAAGTTCTGGATCGTTCATTAGGCATTGTCAACTTTTCTTTACGATCACCCCGACAGCAAGATTTTTGAGGGTTCACGTTCTCACAGCTTGGACCACCGGCAGGATCCACAGAACTCAAATCGGATGAAATCACATGCGTTTCAGCTTTGCTATGCGATTCTTCCTCTCCAGAATACTCACAATTAGCTGCACCATTCACAGATGCACAAGTACCTGATCTATTCCTTTCACAGCTAAATGAACCATGCTCTTCAATAATCTGAGCATTGATATATTCCTGAGGATGCTGATTGGCTGAAGTACAACTTGAATCACATTTGGAAGCTTTTACGATGGCTGAACTATTCACTACAGACTTATTCACTTCCCCGTTATTTTCCAAACTTGTACACTTCTTACTCTTATTCTTTTCTTTCCTTTTCTTCTTAGTTCTTCCTTTCCTGGCAACTAACCCTGGGACAACTTCCTGATAAATATTATCAGTTTCTAAACAACCTGAGTTCAATTCAGCCAAAATATGAGGAAAGAAAATAATTCACCATAGTTGCTGCAGAGGCCTCAGGATCATTGATCATCGTCGAAGCTGTAGGAACTTTCTTGCATTCTATCGCTTCTCTGCTTTTGTTAAATTCCAGTTTAGCTTGATCTTTCTGGAGATATCAAAGATCAAATTCAAGTTGCCATACAGAAATAAATAATCTGCGGATGGATAGAATCTATGTACCTTTCCATTTTTCGTGGACAAATTAACGTTTTTATCAGATTTAGCCTCCGGAGTTGGCTTTTTCATGTTCCTGGTCTTTCCTTTCTGTTTACGGTTGGTCGAACCAAGCTTCTGATTTGATGATGAGCTTGGAGAACACTTGTGAGTGTTGTCGTCAAGAAGTTCACTTTTAACAGAATCAATAGAGATTACCATAAGAAAACCTCGTAGTTTTCTTAAGATGCAATCCACTAAGGTTGTGATAGTACCCATTGAGCTGAAAAATACACTATGTACTGGAACTAAGCCATTTTGGCATAAGATGAGCAGTGAAGCAAATTCTTGAAGAACGTATAAGCCACTTAGATTACTGGCTACGGTTATTGGTTTCCTTGGTACAGAGTTCGGTTCCAAAATCATGTCACAGAATGAAACTGCAGAAGTGTCTGTACGCCCTTTCCTTGCACTTGCAAAATTGAAGAGCCACATTTCCCCCTGCTGTGCTTGATTTGCTTCTCTAAGAATCTCATATATCTGGATTTGAGTGACAGCAGAGATTTAGATCAAATCAAACAGCATCTACACACTTGTATAACATGTAATGGAACAGTGGCAGAGCTCACATGATGACAGAGACTTCCAGAATGCAAGTTCACACTAAAACAAAAGCAACCTAAATCTACAAGGAATTTAATATTTGTATAGACACTCTAGATAAGGGAATATTTAGTTAGATCTTTATACTAGTGAATCATTTTGTTGGCTCGAAATGATACCCCTTGACAGCATATAGCCATGATTTGGCTACATCATTTGCTATAGTCATTTCTATGAAGTTCCATGTAATAACATCTACATCATTTGCTATAGTCAAATCTATGAAGTTCCATGTAATATAAACTACATCCCTCCAAAACACATACCACAGATTTAGCCGACTTCCCAAACAAACAAGTCCAGATTTTCTTGTGTGTTGCAGCATCCAAATTCTGCCACCAATCAACACAGGCCTTCTTCCTCCAATACGAATTGGCAGCCGCAGCAGCAGCATTCAATTTCTCTTTCAATTTGATTCCTCTTCTCTTGCCACTATTTGTGTTCAGCCAAGCTAATCTCATGCTTACCTCTAACCTATTTGCAACGAAGGCTTCCATGCTATAATAGCCTTTGGCTTTGAGCCACTCTAATTCTACCCAATTGGACCCCAAATCACTCTCTTCTCCTCTCAGAAATGCTCCATCCGATAAGACGTCCATAGTCTCCACGAAACGATCCACATTTGTAAGAAATTCCTCGGCCATGACGACAGAATCGAGGGAATTGACGGAGCAAGAGCAATCTTGAGCCCTTTCCCCTTCTCCAGAACCAAAGAGCCGAGTAGAGTCGAAAACGAAACGCTCTGACTCGTTGGACTCGGAAACCCTGGAGATTAAGCCACGAGATTTTTTAAAGCAGAGACTGGGGAGATCGGAGGAGGAAGGGAGGTCTGGGAGGATGATGAAAGAGCAAGGGCCTTTAGTGCGGATATAACCAAGCATCTGAAGGAGGATTTGGACGAACTTGGGATCAACGACGGTGAGGTGAGAGAGGCGCTGGTGGACGCTGAGAGAAGAGAACCATCGGAGGATCGCCGACCTAGGATTGGGGATAGTATTAGCCATTGAAGAGGAAGACGAGTGGGAGTGGTACAGAGATATGTGAGATGTTAGCGAATCGATAAGTTGATTCTGAGCCATGGATGAAGCAGAGGAGAAGAATTTGGAAGGGAGATGGCGATTTTCCATTGTTTCCTCTCTTTTTTCTTTCTCCAGAGGAAGACGACGAACGGCTAATAACTTAAACCAACTCAATACCCAACCGGAAATTGGAACCGGTCTTACTTGCTAACCAATCAATAGGAGTCTATTTAAAACGGGCCTGGGCTTGAGCCCATTGTAAATTCTCGATGCTCTTCTTCTTAGACAGTAGTAAAATTGGGCCTTTTTGTCTCGGCCAAGCCTTTTTTGCGTCGGCGATACTCGTTTTCTATTTCTCTTAGCTACAGTGACCATCTCATCTCATGTATTTGCCTTGTTGGTGTGAAAGGAATCTCGCATTAACCAACATTTGACTTTTACTTTCTTTTTAAACCTATCACACACACACACATGCATGTGACATATGTATCACATCATCTCAAATTTCAACTTTTTCTTTTTCAGTTTTGACGAAAAACAAATCAATACTACACATTATGCATCTGCAAATTTTAGCTTTCAACTTTTTGCATTTTACACTACAAATTTCAATATATCTGCTCAACACACTATGTATTTTGAAATTTAAATAGTTTACATTTGGTGTTAAAAAAATACATTTATGTGTGAATAATAGATTAAAAAAAATAGCATATATATTATTCTTAACTTTTGTACGAACATGGCAACCACCGTTTTCATATTTTTGGGAGTGTATATATCATACTTAACTGTCAAACCAACTGGTGTCGACCTTTGGAGTTATATGATTTGATTTCTTTTCCTCTTATGTCATTTTCTCCCTCTTCGTATCGTATTATACATTGCAAGAAAATGTATATATATGGATATGTCCGAAAATACTTGTCGCATGCACAAATTCATTTATGTAATTAAGTACACACAACATCTCAAACTAAATCAAAGTTGAGTGATATATTGTATTTGTACGTTCGTTTATTAGTAAAACGACAAATATAGGGCTTAATTTGTGGTGACGATTGATTACTATATAGTGTAAACAGTATACTTATACTTACTTGAGTAGTTGAGTTTGGCATTTTTCTCATGAATTTTCGAGTCACTTTTCGTTATTAATAATAATATGACTTGTTCACTCACAAACGTGTGGTAATGGTCGGGGCCAAGTTGACCTGTTAACACCCAATCATTTTACAGCACCTTTAAAAAATAAACATTCGCTTTCTTTTTGTTTCTTGTAGCATTATAAATAAATTCAATAACATTATCAACAAATTATTGTGGAATTTTGCAGACAAAGCATATGCTATTGTGTCTACTCCATTTCCACTTTTCACTTATCCTCAGTCACATAATTAAATTCGTGAAAACGAAGGATTATCTACTGTTCGTATATTGATCTAGAAAATTTGGAGTTCATTTGTGGATGTGGTGGAGACGTGGAGTGATGTTACTAATTCACTCAAACATAACCATTATTTATTTTTCTCTATCCAATTACGACCACATATTTTTAAAGTACGTAATACGTATAATATCATAATTCATGAGAAGCCTATACATATAAATAAATAATTATGATGGAATATATATATGTATGTATGTGACTAACACATATATAGACGTAAACTATATAGAGGTGTTTGAGTAATAATCATTTTGGATTCGAAGGAGGAGGAAGTTGTTGTTGCATTTGCTGATATAATGTAGCCATCCTGCTATACGCTTCCATCGTCGTTGGCTGCAATTCCAAATATATAAAAATATAAATGGTACTGAAGCATTGTTTAGACCCAAGTTGTATATCTATATATAGAAAAAGGGTCAACCTGAGTAGAGCATGCAAGAAAGGCAGACATAGGATCGGGGATGAGAGGAGACTGAAATCGAGAGTCATTGGAAGAAGCATCCCACGATGGACAATTCATGGGCAAAAATGGGTTTGGCATCATGTTGGCATGGATATTAGGAGCGCTTGCAGCAGCTCGGTTCATAGAATTAAGGTCGAGGAGACCGAGACCGGGCATCCCCATGCCCATCCCTAAACCCATGGGATTGGACATGAGAGACATTTGTAGTTGTTGTTGTTGCTGCATGGCCATAGGAAGCATCATAGAAGGCATATTCATTCTGCTCATCATGCTCACTTGTGCTTGAAGTTGCTTCAAATACTCTATCACTTCATCCAACATAGATGCTTTATCCGTCTATAGTTCCAAAATTAACGATTTATATATCAAGCCTCTTTGGTATCTACTATAATTAACCAAACCAATGTTACGGAGCATGTGTGTAATGTAGATTGTGTTGATTTTTGAGTCGACAGCCACAAGGCATATAATAATTAAAGGTGTATATGAATGGACCAACCGGACCAAGTAATAAAGTGATGTAAAATAAGTTTTTAGGGGACAAGCAAATAAGAGATTGATGAACATAAGTGTGTGGAGTAGAATCATCGTATGAGGTCCATTTCTTTAGATGCATTCACTTCACTTTGGTCCACCACCCTTTTTCATATTATCCCCTCTATTTTCATGTATACCTAGCTAGCATCTATTTTTTTACTATACGTACGCATATGACTTTTATTTAGCCACGTACACTAGTTTATGTAAAACGACTTGCGTACCTTGCTGGAATTGGGAACCAGTTTTTGCAAAGTCTTCATCCTTTGATTGATTTTATCTCTCCTCTTCTGTAATAAAATCAACCAAGGATAAAACGCAGGGGGTCATGCATGTGTAACAGTAGACGAATAACATAAAACTTTTTTTGAAAAATAAAATAATGGTTGAGTGAATCATTACACGTTCGGATTGGTTATGAATAGCAGCAGCTCTGCTTCTCTTGGTTGAAACTGATGATTTTCCTCCGGCTTTCTTCTCTTCTTCGTCCTCCATCTATCGTTTTTCCTTAATTATTATCATTTACTTATAAAGCTAGAGACATCAATAACTAGAACAAGTTAATATATATGATGACTTGCCTGTGGGCGGCTGTGGCAGACGGAGTCATGATCGTCGATTGTGTTATCGTGCGAGCCCATTGATGTTGAGGTGAAACCTACGTCGTAAGTGTCCATGGTCAGCCGCTGACTCCCGCCGCCGCTCCACTCCGGTGCCACTCTTGCTCGTTTTCCACCGCCCATGGTACGACCATCGCTACATGACCCCACCCGGGTGGAGCCAACGCCACCAGGCTTGCTCTGCTGCTCGTGTACTAGGTTGGAGCAAGGGACAAGCGCGTCCATTGCCATCGCGGCCCTGGAGGAGCGATGATGGAACCACGGGACGAGCTCATCCGTGGGCTTAGGGTTAGGGAGGCGAGTAGCTTGGTCCACTATCGACTCCAACGTTCCACCGGCGCCTGTGGAGTACTTGGTCGACGAAGCCGTCACTCGCGGTGGACCTAAGCCGTGCAAGCCTAGTTGCCCGTTCTCCCACGTCAGCTCGGCTACCTCGTAGTCTAATCTGTAGACAAACAAGAAAAGCTATCATTATATTGTGGCCACTTATACTATCAAGATGATAAATTAAGGTATGTACATGGGGATGTCTGCGGCTGTGGTGGAGCGGACGGTGGTGGTGGCTGCTGCCGGAGTATCATCGATGTGACAGTTTGGAACACATTGGCTCATCCTAAAATCTGTGTATTTTACTAGTTTAAAAGGTTTTGTGTTATTGAGATCTTCTTCCCTTTCCTATATATATAAAAAGGAACTTTTATGTGAACTTTTGTAGTAATCACGTAATGGACAAGTGGGGACATGATACTTAAATAGTTAACCATATATATTAAATTGTTCAGGTCCCTTCTTTAATGGCTTGCTTAAGACTTGTTGAATGTTTTGTTGACAGCTTAAATGTGAGAATCAATTCTGTATACGACTCGCATGTATATTTGTTGTCATAGTTTAGTAGGATTCGCTAACATATAATACTAGTTTTTATCCCGCGGTATAAATTTAATTTGTTTAGTAGATTAAAATATATATGATTTAATGTTTTATATTTTCTAAATGTACAACTCTTATTTTTATATATTATTTACTGTATAATTACTTGTTTGATTTTTACTATTTAAAGATATAGGAACAATAACATACCGTCCATTAAGTTAAAATTTAGATTATAACTAAATAATTTAAATTTAAATTATATTTATTTTGTTAATATTGTTTGTTTTGTATAGTGTTTAAGATAATATAATTGTATTTTGATTGTTATATATATGATTTCGCCCGTGGTATACCGTCTCGTATTACTATCGACTCAAACCCGTCCTACAATCTAATCTCGTTCAGTGAATATCAAACATATCTTATGGATTTCACCCATGATATATCGTCTTGTATTTCTATCGACTCAAACCCGTCCTAACCATCTAAACCCGATCAATAAAATTAAATATTATTTTGTCATTTTTGTTTAATAATACTTTAATCGAAAAGATATATAATTCAAATCAATATAAAAGTTTTCTTTCAAATGGTTATTTAATTGTTCTAAAGTTCATATATTATAATATTCTAAACCCGTCCTACCATCTATACCATTCGGTGAAATTAAACATTATTTTTTATTTTTTGTTTTAATAATACTTTTATTAAAAGATTTATAATTCAAAAATCAATTAAAAAGTTTTCTTTCAAATGGTTATTTAATTGTTCTAAAGTTCATATATTACAATATTCTAAACCCATTATACCATCTAATCCAGTTCGGTGAAATTAAATATTATTTTTTATTTTTTGTTTTAATAATACTTTTATTAAAAGATTTATAATTCAAAAATCAATTAAAAAGTTTTCTTTCAAATGGTTATTTAATTGTTCTA
>Ga0041059_1002835_pt1 | contig 12516 bp, 4 predicted proteins | sample AraColnosormetaG_FD_56232 | JGI IMG/M metagenome (GOLD analysis project Ga0041059, IMG submission 56232) | Arabidopsis roots microbial communities from North Carolina, USA - Col MF nosort | ecosystem: Host-associated > Plants > Roots > Unclassified | place: USA: North Carolina | collected 2013-09-02 | reverse complement strand
GGGGGATTGAACCCGACGTGAATCGAACACGCAACCTTCTGATCTGGAGTCAGACGCGCTACCATTGCGCCACGGATCCGGATGTGTAACATGTATATTTTACTATTTAATATACAAGTTAAAAATAGCTTCACCGTTATAATTTGATCTCTGATTATGATTGGCGAAAATATCTGAGATGGGTTGGTGTTGGTTGGATCAAATAAATAAAAATTGTAAGCAAAACCTTTAAATGTTCTAAGCTTGACACGTGGAGTTAAAACAGACGTCCAAGTAGCTTTCTCACTATTTCAAAGTTGGTTGGACTTTTTTCTCATGATTATTAAATCACACTCAAAAGAGAAAGAAATATAAATGACTCGAGGCCAAACACCAAAAAAAAGTCTTCAAAATATAATTTTAGAAAATCATATGATTATGTTGACAAAAAGAAAAAGTAAATCGTATGATTAGTGTTTCTAATCTTCTTAAGAAAATGATTACGTTTGTTAAAGAAGAGTTTGGGTGATGATTTTATACTAAAGTTAGCAGTTTGTGTGTTTTCTTTAATCATTTTTTGTAAAGAAAATTACCAATAATGTTGACATGATATCATATATCACTACCATCTATTGGAAATAGTTTATAGAAGAATAATTAAATGAATCGACAAGAACTCACACATATACGCAAATTGTTATGTATGTGCACCTAATGTAGATTTGTAGGCATTATATGGTGGGGACGTGTTACCATTTATATTGACATTAATGATGGTATTGACACTTTTGTGGACCTAATCATGATACAAACATACATCAATGCTGCTTATATAATATACTTATATGTCTATGTCGCGCACACACACCCACACATATAAACGGTGGGAATTTATCGAATGATATGCTAATCATTTCTGTATACTAAACGTACAATGTCTCATTTGTGTATGTATATGTACCGATGTACGTATAAACCAATGTATATAGATGTATAGACCAGAGAGACCTAATATACATGGAAAAAATTCTTACTAGAGTTAATAAAACTGATGAACCTAGCGAGTCACTGAGACATGCGAGAATCTCTCCTTTTTGAATGAACTATATATAGTCTAATCAATAACATATTAATAAATTTACGGCAATTTGCACCAATTTGATAATCTAATCATATATTCTTTGTCGGGTTGATAATCTGAAAGGACATTATAAACAATGAGAAATATAAATCCTATTATATACGAAAGTATAAACAAATCATTCCTTTCGAATCTTGACAACCAATAAATCCTACCCTAAGAGATTTAATTATATATTGATTAGAGAAATGTATTGTATTCTTCGAAACATATGCTCATGAGCACGGACACGGTATATTGTTTTACTGATCATCGGTTTAAACATTTGAAATTTTGAACTTACTATCTACATATGTCTTCGGTGAACAAACCTTTATACGGATTGATAAATAATACTCTTCGAATTTATTAATCTTATTAAGCCCACTTGGCGTGAGAAGAAGGTATATAAATACTAATAGTAGTTGAAATATACTACAATAATTACTAAAGTAACTGCAGTAGTTAAGATTTAATTTAACCATAGTCAACGAAATCGACGCTGATATTGATATTTATTGGAATTTCGACTTGCGAGCCTCTTCACATGAATTTAGGCTTTGAAATTAGAGTTATGATCATTGAAGTTAATGTAGCGATCCAAGCTTATTATTTTAATTTTTAATAGCATTTCTAGTAGTAGTAGATAGTGAATTTAATTTGGACTGTCCAATTTCTTTTATTAATACATAGCTGATATTATGTATTTTATTGAATTTAAATTTGGATTTTAAGTTACGAAACAAATACAAATTTAGAAGTTTCATATTGATTAAAAAAACTTATTGCTATCCAAATTATATTAAAAAAAACTTATAGCTATCGTTTTATAATTCGAAAACAAATTTAAACTAAACATTATATTATATTACCTTCATTTTAATTACATATTTACCTAATGACTATTCCAGCAACAATGACATCATTAGTTCAATTGCTTTAACCATTTGAATTCTTATATAACAGGGGAGAAAGACAAATTAAACTAGATACGAACTGTGTTCCTCAATCAACAAAGACATCAAGAGATTTGTTGTCTTTTCACTCACAAATTATTAAAGTTAAACATCAAAATTATTATTTATAGAAAACGACCACTGATCAACATTAATATCATTTTTTTATTGCATTATTCTAATGCCTAGCTTATTTTACACACCCAACAACAAATCTATCAAGTTTCTAATTCCCAACCTTAAATGATGCGTATTAGTAGAAACCAAAAGAATGTGATTAAATAGTATGTTTTAATACCTTTGTCTCCTATGTTTGGTTATAACCACTTGTAAATATATCTTCCTAAAACATTTAGTCACATGAACTAAGATAAATAATAATGTTGTTTATGCTTATGGATGCTTTGTATATATCTATATTTAAATCCCCATAATAAATATTTTTACAAAAAATAAAAGAGAAACTAGTCACATAAAAAGAAAAAAAAGAAAAATTTATGTAGCAAAATATAAAAATTGAAAAAGTTAATTGGCGTGTATTTTCTTTAACAAAATTCATATTTCGACCTTTTTTTCTTTTATAAATATTGTGTACTCATTGTCATATGGACTATCAATTACTTCCATTACATGATTGGTCATAAAAACCAGAAAACTATTGCCGTATGGAGAGAAAGCAGAGAAGAGAATCTTCCAAAAATGTTAAATCTTGTGAAACAAATAAAGCATAGCAAAGCAAAGTCCAAAGTCCAATGAGCTAAAACAAAATCAAAAAGGTTTCTTTATGTTTTTTTTTTTGAAGTAAGAAAAAAAAAGAGTTTATAAAGAAACAGTGGAGAAATAAATAGCAGAACAAAGAGAAAGATCGGAGAAAAGAATCTTTTTAGGCTCTCTCTCGCAGACTTCGCACTCACACACTCACTTCCATTGCTCCAAAAAAGTGAGCTTTTTTCTTCCTTTTTCCTATTTTCCTGATCATCTTCTTTGCATCTTATGTAACTGTAGAATCTGACTAACTTTCAGTAACCCAAAGTTTTGTTTTTTATTTTCATTTTTTCCTCCAGCTGTGTGTTCTGATCTTGCTTGTATAAGTGTAAGCTCTGGCTTAAGCTTTTTTTTTTTTAGTTGTTCTAACTATAAGACATGATTTCTGACTACTTGAGGTTACATTTATGACGCATTTTGATTATTTGTCGTTGTTCCGGCATGTGTTTGTCTGCATATAAGCTGTTCGAGGTTTTGTGAAATTTGTTCTTTTGATTTCAGATTTAGTCTCCACTAATTGTGTCTAGGGTCTGAGATCTGCTGGTTCTGTCCCCAGTTTTTGTAAAAAAGGAAACCTTTACCTGAGATTTTTAGTTTCTGTTTAAGTTTGAAATGAATGATCTTTGATTAAAGTTTTGGTCTTTTGTTAAATTAGACTAATCAAAGTTCTGATCTTTGTTGTGTATTTTACTGTTGCAGACATTGTATCTACTTCACTTGCTGTAGAGATATGGTATCAAGATCTTATTCAAACCTCTTGGATCTTGCTTCTGGTAACTTCCATTCGTTTTCTCGAGAAAAGAAGAGGTTTCCAAGAGTAGCAACTGTCACTGGTGTCTTATCTGAGCTAGATGATGATAACAACAGCAACAGTGTCTGCTCTGATGCTCCTTCTTCCGTCACACAAGATCGAATCATCATCGTTGGAAACCAGCTTCCTATTAAATCACATCGGAACTCTGCTGGTAAATTGAGTTTTAGTTGGGACAATGACTCGCTTCTCTTGCAGCTTAAAGATGGTATGCGTGAAGATATGGAAGTTGTCTACATTGGTTGCCTTAAGGAACAGATTGATACAGTTGAGCAAGATGATGTTTCTCAAAGGTTGCTTGAGAATTTCAAATGTGTTCCTGCTTATATCCCACCTGAGCTATTCACTAAGTACTATCATGGATTCTGTAAGCAACATCTATGGCCTTTGTTTCACTACATGCTTCCCTTAACTCCTGATCTTGGTGGTAGATTTGATCGTTCTTTATGGCAAGCTTATCTTTCGGTTAACAAGATCTTTGCTGATAAAGTGATGGAAGTGATTAGTCCTGATGATGATTTTGTTTGGGTTCATGACTATCACTTAATGGTTTTGCCTACATTTCTAAGGAAGAGGTTTAATAGAGTAAAGCTTGGTTTTTTCCTTCATAGCCCGTTCCCTTCCTCTGAGATTTACCGTACTCTTCCAGTGAGAAATGAGCTCTTACGTGCACTCCTCAACGCTGATTTGATTGGCTTTCATACCTTTGACTATGCAAGACACTTCCTTTCTTGTTGTAGCAGGATGCTTGGTTTATCCTATCAGTCCAAACGTGGAACCATAGGGCTTGAGTATTATGGTCGAACGGTTAGTATCAAGATTCTTCCTGTGGGGATTCATATCAGCCAGCTTCAGTCAATTTTAAACCTCCCAGAGACTCAGACCAAAGTTGCTGAGCTAAGAGATCAGTTCTTGGATCAGAAAGTTCTTCTCGGTGTTGATGACATGGACATCTTCAAAGGAATCAGCCTCAAACTCTTGGCAATGGAACAACTTCTCACACAGCATCCCGAGAAGAGAGGTCGAGTTGTACTTGTCCAGATTGCAAACCCTGCAAGAGGTCGTGGGAAAGACGTTCAGGAGGTTCAGTCTGAAACTGAAGCCACGGTTAAAAGGATCAATGAAATGTTTGGAAGGCCGGGCTACCAACCCGTGGTTCTGATTGATACACCGCTTCAATTCTTTGAGAGGATTGCTTACTATGTCATTGCAGAGTGTTGTCTTGTTACAGCGGTAAGAGATGGTATGAATCTTATACCTTATGAGTACATTATCTGCAGGCAAGGTAATCCGAAACTCAACGAGACTATAGGCCTTGACCCTTCTGCTGCAAAGAAGAGTATGCTTGTTGTCTCTGAGTTTATTGGTTGTTCTCCTTCTTTAAGCGGCGCCATTAGAGTAAATCCGTGGAACATTGATGCTGTGACTGAAGCAATGGACTATGCATTGATAGTTTCAGAAGCAGAGAAGCAAATGCGTCACGAGAAGCATCACAAATATGTTAGCACACATGATGTTGCTTATTGGGCGCGTAGCTTTATACAAGATCTTGAAAGGGCTTGCGGGGATCATGTGAGGAAGAGGTGTTGGGGGATTGGATTCGGGTTAGGCTTTAGAGTTGTGGCGCTTGATCCGAGTTTTAAAAAGCTTTCGATTGAGCACATTGTCTCAGCTTATAAGAGAACCAAGAACCGAGCCATTTTGTTGGATTATGATGGCACAATGGTGCAGCCAGGTTCCATTAGGACAACACCAACCCGCGAAACAATCGAAATCTTGAACAACCTGTCTAGTGATCCCAAGAATATCGTGTACCTCGTCAGTGGGAAAGACAGAAGGACACTAACTGAATGGTTTTCTTCATGTGACGATCTCGGTTTGGGTGCAGAGCACGGGTATTTTATAAGGTAACACTTGGTTTCACATTTTCCTTAAATTACTAAGAGCACTTGAAAAGTTGTTTTTAAAAGTTGATTTCGATTTTTGGATATAAAGCAAAGTTATATTTTCTTATCTTCTTTACTTGAAAAGATCAATCTTTTGGATATTGAAGTAATGAGTTTACATTTTGAGGCTGTTTTCATATCTTCTTGAATCACTAAGAGCACTTGAAAAGATCAAACTTTAGGATAATAAAGTTATGGTTATTGCACATGGGACTGCTTTCATATCTTTTTCAGTCTCTTATTTTTTGAAAAGATGGATGTTTTGGATATAAAGTTTTGATCTTTTTGTTCATGTTGGGGACAGGCCAAATGATGGAACAGACTGGGAAACGTCGAGTTTGGTATCAGGTTTTGAGTGGAAACAAATAGCAGAGCCAGTGATGAGACTTTACACTGAGACTACAGATGGATCAACAATAGAGACTAAAGAGACTGCTCTCGTTTGGAATTACCAATTCGCAGATCCTGATTTTGGATCTTGTCAAGCCAAAGAGCTTATGGAACACCTCGAAAGCGTGCTTACCAATGATCCAGTCTCTGTCAAGACTGGACAACAACTCGTTGAAGTTAAACCACAGGTAAGACGTTAAAAGAGTTGGTTTATTGTCTGTTTTCTCTTTTCAAGCATGAAAGTTCCGATAGCTAAACTTTTTTGTTGTTCCGATAAAAAAAACAGGGTGTGAACAAAGGTCTTGTGGCAGAGAGGCTTCTAACAACGATGCAAGAAAAAGGGAAACTTTTGGATTTCATTCTCTGCGTCGGTGATGATCGGTCTGATGAGGATATGTTTGAGGTGATAATGAGTGCTAAAGATGGTCCAGCTTTGTCTCCTGTGGCTGAGATATTCGCTTGCACCGTTGGACAAAAGCCAAGCAAAGCAAAATACTATTTAGACGATACTGCGGAGATAATCAGAATGCTGGACGGTCTAGCCGCTACCAACACAACTATCTCTGATCAAACTGATTCAACCGCCACTGTTCCAACTAAAGATCTGTTTTAAGGATTTGTGAACGAAAGTTTTAGTGGGTTTGTTGTTGTGATTTGTGAATGCTTTTTCAAATATAATGGATTAAGGTAATCAAATCTTCTTATGTCATAGGGCAAGATAAGAACCGAAAGAGGAAGAGAAAGGAGTTAGCAAAATAAATCTTATATATTAAGATGTAGAACCAAACTATAGTTTGACACTAAATAAGAAGAGTGGTGACCAAATGGAACCTACTACTACTAGAGTCGTTAAGGGGGCATTTGGTTCTCCGGCGATGATGGGGGTATGAAGGGTTGATTTCTGAGGAAGTGGTGCTAAATTTTCAAAAAAAGGAGATATAACACAAGTGTCTGCGGAGAGATAAAGAATCTCGTTTTTCCTTGGATAATACTTGAAAAGTCTCTTGTGATTATCATAGAAGACAATATTTCCTTGCTTAGAAACCGACACCGGGGTGAACCACCTGTTCCGCCTTTCCCGGGAAGCAACTCTATTCTCTAAATCTATGGAGTAAGTCTTGGTCCATGTTTCTACTTCTGTATCCATGCTCCAAATCTCTAGTTTCCATTCAGTCTTAGTATAGGTATTGGCTATGGCCAGGCGGTCCTCAAGGTTCACTATTTGGAAGGTTTCTTGCGTGACACTCATATCAGGAACTGAAATGTTATGTAACTCTTCTTTGTGAAGATCCAAGGCTAGTATTGTCCAAGCCCTCTCAGTAGGTTTGTGTAACCAGTAGATCGATCCATTCGCACACTCCGATTTTCTTACCTCAAAGACCTTATAAGGAGGTGGACTCAACATCCGCCATTCACCAGTTTCGACATCAAGAACACTATACTCCACCTCAGGATCACGTGCACAAATTTCACTGAAAGATATTAAACACATCTTCACTACTTTATAGCTTCCGGTAACTTTATCTTTACCAAATCCCATTGCCCAATGTCTTGGAGAGAAAGCCGAACCTACTCCAAATATGGTTCCAAATCCGAATCCGTATCGCCGGAGTTGCCTTGTCCAGGGGTTCAAAACGTCTATCCAACGTGGTTCGAGAATGCAGACCAAACCGTCGCAAGTAAACGAGGGTTGTGCGGCGTTGCAGTGCAGATAGACGATCTCTTCGTTCCCTTTGCACTGCGACGACCCGGGGAGGAGCCTAGGCTCCCAGCCGCATTTGCAGTTGTAAGCAGCCAGGATTTTGCGCTTCTTTTGAAGACTCATTCGTCTCTCCACGAACGTCTTCGACTCAAGAATTGATCTCCATCGTTTTGAGACGCTTTTCGATATGAGAATGGATTTCAAGGGAAGTCGAAGGAATATATCTTCTAGAAGATCGGCAACTATGTAGATCGAACTAGGGTTTTTCTCTTCTTCCTCCATTCTTGGTGACTGTTTGTTTTTTGATTTTTTGTCAATCTTTCTGTTAGAAACATCGAGAGATTGACATTTTAATATATTTCCTTATTGGCAAATAGGTGAATTTTTATTAAACTTGTGAATCAAGTTATGTTTCCATAGAGTTGTTTGATTGTATAAATTAGACTGCTCGTAGATATTTATCCAAAATATTGTTATTAAATGGGCAATAATAGAATGGTGATTACAATGTGTTTCTTTACACAACAACCAAACCAAATAAGAACAAATTACAAATAAGAATTCCTTTACAAGAAAATATACAAACTTTAAATCAATATTTAATAACAAACAAAATTAAGAGTATTAATCGAATATCTTTGTGTATGTATTGTCTTTAAAACTATGAGTATACGACCCGAACAAAATCCAGTTCTACCATGGGACAGGTGACGATGTGGGTGACGTTAAGCTGCAGATTAGATAAAACAATTCTGTTAATAAACCATAAATATAAATCATATACTATGTTAATCAATGCGGAGATAGATCTTACTCTAAGAAACTTTTCCAGCAAGAATCACTTGTTTCATCATCAAGAAACTTCTCCCAGTCCTCTAGGAAATCTGAACCGGATGAGTGTTGAGCTGTACTGGGATGGTTCAAACTGGTTGTCTCGGGAGAGACCGATACCGAACCAGTAGATGGGGTTTCTAGTAGTTGATCACCATAGTAACACGGCATCATACCGGTTCTGATATGATCATTTACCTTGGTGGTCGTACTGGTACCCGGTTTTGCTGTATTTAAACTCTCTTGAGAAACCGTAACCAAACCAGGAAGCTGGTTATCTTCAAAACCATCCCAAACATTTTCATAAGATGGAATGAAATCCGAGGCGGCCTCAGGAGTGATTCCACTTTGGTTTATGAAAAGACCAGCCGGGGGATCCGGTTTAGGATTCACTGAATTGGTATTGAAGCTATTGACTACCGGTTCTGGTTTAGGATTCAGTAAATTGGTCTTGAAGCTACTGATGTTTGGTATGGCTTTGGGGGTTATGATTTGAAGCATTTTATGGATCAATTGGAGTTTAAGAATATCTTCCAAAGCGGTGTTATTGTTGAGGAGGTTATTGTTACCAAATTGGCCATTGTTGATTGCTGCCGCGAGCATTTGAGAAACATCGAGGATAGGGCTAAGATCGTTGGTTCTTGGCTCGTGCGTCACTGGATCAATCCCCATTTGCAATAACTTCTTCCTCATATGAGTGTTCCAATAGTTTTTAATTTCATTATCTGTTCTTCCTGGAAGATGACCCGCAATTTTCGACCATCTGTATGGTAAAAATTCGACTCAAACGTTAGTAAAATGAACCAACGAAAACTTAACCTTTTGTATGGTTAGAGAATTATAAACTAAAGTTTAGACTATAGTCTTGAGGATGTGAATTCTATAATAGCAATAATAAACTATGCAATGGTATCCATACGTAAATTTGTTTTTGCACTTTATATTAATTTTAAAAGAACTGAAAATGGTTTATATTTTAAAATTATGAAAAAAACATGTAAACAGGAACACATAATTACGTCTGAAACAAGCGAGACCTAAATCATTTAGTGCTAACAAAATAGCATAAAAGCTTTAACGAAAAAAAAATAGTCTTACTTGTTGCCAAGGAGGGCATGGAGTCTAACGATAGTACTCTCTTCTCCATCGGAAAATTTGCCTCTCCGGATATCAGGCCGGAGATAATTCATCCACCGGAGCCGACAGCTCTTGCCACAGCGGTTAAGTCCAGCGAGCTTAGGAAGCGACCGCCAATTCCCATAACCATTCTCGTTTATATAAGCAGTGAGCTTATCATCTTCTTCTGGCAGCCACGGTCCTTTCTTCACGCCTTTGTCTTGATCGCAACACGGTGATCTTCCCATTTTGTTTATATCAAGAACCAAAACTTATCAGAGGTTTTTGAAGATATGATCTTCGTTTCGTCGCTCCCTACGATTAGGTTTGTATGTATATATAGATGTGAAAAGCAGTCATGACATAACTAAAGTAAAGTTGTGTATGCATTCGTCAGAATTTGGTGTAAATATTATTTTTCATAGTGTGTCATAAGTCTACAATATATGAGTCATTCAATAAATCAGTTAAATAACCAAAATAGTTATAACAAAATCAAGATTAGGTACTGATAATATGATATGTGTCATGGCGTTCGAACTTCGAAGAGTAATTCGTGGGGATGATGTTCAAACAAATAATTTTTATATAAAAGAATACGAATAATTGTTAATGCATTAATGGATTTTGTTATTGTGGGTTAGATGTATAAAATATTTGCCCTAGCTATGTTAGAATAAAATGTTGATATTTCCCTACTAAAATCTTTTTTTTTTGGGACCAAATTTCTTACGCTCTTTTACTTGTAAAACAATCACAAATTATATACTATTTCATAATCTGCAATTCAAACTAATCTTATTGAAATTATGTTATAAAAGAAAGCCACATTTTTCAAAAATTAAACATGCATGTGATCATTTTTGAATATTTCCTATATATGTGTATATTTCTCTATTTAGATTAAAACCTACAAATAAGAATTTCGCATAAATGCATGATTATAAATTAAACTTGTTAACTACTTTTCTTGAAGGGTATATTTAACTAATATTTAATTGAAAAGCAATATTATGTTCTCATTGCAAAGTTCATCAAAATTGGAATCTTGCATTTATCATTATGTGATTGCTTCCACCGCATTCAAAGAATTATCTCTACCTGCTTCAATGTCTCATGGTTGATCAAAGCCTACCCTTTCGCTTCTTCTTCCTCTATTTGAATTCAAACGAAGATTATTATTATTCTCCTTATTGTTACCAAACCGTCGTTTGTGCCTACCATACGTTCTGAATTTCAAGTCACAAAAAATTACCTATGCTATTATCATTTGTTTTTTGTTTAATTGTTTTGTAATTTTTTGTTACGTGAAAATATAAATTTTTTACGTGAAACTCTCTTTAGTATAGGTTATCTCAATTTCTGTTTTATATTATTCGAAAATATACATATGGATTTGGATGATCAAGTTAATACGAGATTTTCGAATTGATTTACTTTGATAAAGGAAATGGATAGCTTTTTTCGATTGACTAATTTAATTAAAGAACTTCTCTCGCGGGTTCCAAACATTAAGTCGATAGCGTGAGGAACACATAAACGAGTAAGTGGATTTTATTAGAAGGTGTAACTATAAAGTTGGTATTATATATTACGTTGTATTATACTATTGGATCTTTGAAAAAATCTTTCATAATAGAATCTTGTTGTCTTCAAAGGAATGAGAAGGATCACGACAAATTAGAAAAAAAACATAAAACGAAATTTCCTACGGTTGGAGAAAATGTTTACTAGTATAATTTAAATAATGAGGTTTAATTTCACTCTCACGGAAGATCTTGTTTACATACTTAATTACTATTTTTTTACCGTTAAATTACTGTTATGGTTTAAAGGGTCAATGTTCAGGCTTGTTTCACATTGTCAAATTAAAACCAAACACTTACCAACTCTCTATTTATCACGTTGACTATTTAAACAGTCGTATATATTAAGGGTTCCATGTAATTAGTAGCACCATATAGTATAAAATTCCTATGCTATATTTATTTGACATTGTCAACGAGTATAGATAAGACAAGCCTTAAAATTCTATGTAATGTTATTGTTACGCGGCTTACGCAACAGATACATAGTCGTCAATTTGTAATTCAATGGCTGCTTCACTCTTTCGGTCTCTGTAGCTAAAATTGACTTCCGAATTCAAATGAGTTCATAACATTGTATAAACTTTCAGTCTAGATCGGTTATCTTTTTTCTTGTTTGGATTTTTGTTCCTACTCTTGAACATCTTTGGAAACCGATCGATCTTTGAATTATAAACTTGCACCATATAGAAAACAGTGAAGGTCGCTTGAGGCACCAAGAGTATCTTCCAAGTTCCAACGACCATCCAACGTATGTTAAAGTCATAAAAGCTGGAAACTGGTTTCAATTAGAGAACAACTGTTAGCGTACGTACGTTGGATGGATGTGCTTTAGCAAAAAAAAATAACAACTGCATGGATCGGATGTGATCTCTAAAACACATAATCAGAACATGCATACTGAGTTAGTTGGCATAATGATGTCTTCGTACTATATTAGAAGTAACGCTTAACTCGTCCCATCACCAGTGTTTTTGTGTGGATAACGATGAAAATCGTGAACTCTTCTCTCGTTTGGTGATAACAATATTCTCTAGCTTGACTCAGAATGCGGATTTGCTGTAGATCTTTCCGTGACCCTAAATCCAAATCTTATATCTTTATGGGTCGATTTCTAATAGACCAAATTTATCTTTCACAGTATATCAAATTCAAATTATGAATTGGGATCGTTCAATAGGTTATAAGACAAAGATTGCTTCTTTGCTATTGAGCTAAATTTTGAGTTGGAAAGAGACTTTTGATTTCACTTAATACCAAAAGAAATCAAATTAGTAGGTGTCAAATGCCAAAAAAAAAAAANAAAAAAAAAAA
>Ga0041059_1002834_pt1 | contig 12520 bp, 12 predicted proteins | sample AraColnosormetaG_FD_56232 | JGI IMG/M metagenome (GOLD analysis project Ga0041059, IMG submission 56232) | Arabidopsis roots microbial communities from North Carolina, USA - Col MF nosort | ecosystem: Host-associated > Plants > Roots > Unclassified | place: USA: North Carolina | collected... | reverse complement strand
AAATGCATTCAACTCCTCATAATTAACACCAACTGAACTTCTTCCCTCTACCCTTGAAATTTGTTCCACCCTCTCAGATTCTTTATTTACTACCTCCACGTGCAAAGCTGGTCTAATTCCCTTAGCATTCACTACCATTAGATACCCTAAAAAGTCATCATCATCTACAATAGATGTCTCTCTCTGAGATGTGCATAGAATGTAACTCAATTTCACCTTCCTTGAAGTTTCATCTATTGCAATCTTCTTGCATATATTTTCTACTAACAACGAGTATGTTATCTTTGACGTCTTTAACAATATACCGCTTAAAGAATTGTTTAAAATCCACTCATGCTCTTCTGAATAGTACCCATAGTCAAATTGTATGAATGTGTGCTTGTTCTTCATCGCCCCCTGTAATTACAAATAAATTATTTAAACACAAATACATAATCATTTAGATTTAGACATAATTGTACCAATTGTCCTATATTATGTCTCATTAATACCATTTATACCACCTGTCCTATTTTATCTTAATAAAACATTTGTACCACCTGTACTATTATGTCTCAGTTTTACCATTTGTCCCAGTTCGTCTATCCTGGGTTTCTCAAATCGTGAAATTCGATTGAACACTGAAATCTCCGATTCAAAACGATACAACAGCCCATAATGAACAATACAACAATTTTATGTTATTAACAAATAACTCAAACAAGAAATTCACATTAATCTACAAATCAAAAGGAGATCGGATTTACTTTTGCCGGTGAGGAGGAAGCTAACTTTGAGAGCAGATTATCGGATTGGAAGCTACGGCGAGCCTAGAAGCTAACTCGCCGGTGAAATCGGAGCTCAAGTCGCCGGCGAAATCAGAGCTCAAGTCGCCGACGAAATCGGAGAAAATAAGGAACCGGAGAACTCAGAAGAAGGAGACGCGAAGCGATGGATAGGAATTAACCGTTTTTTTTTTTTTACAAATCGTTTATTCTCAATTACTCATCTAAGGGTAATTGCACACCCTTGAGTGGCACTCTGAATAACTAGGGGTACACCAGAACGTTTTTTCACTTTTGGTGGCTAAATAGAATTGTCCTCGACAGGTTTCAAATCTCTTCTAATTTTTTTTTCCAAACTTTTAGTAAATATATACAATCATATTGCAACATCCAACATTGGATAAACCGAGGTGGAGAGGCAAGAGTGAGTTACAACAAAATGTACAAACTGATAACCATAAATATATTACAAACTAAAGTGTAACAGGAAAATGGTAACTTGGTAATAGTAAATCCATAGCAAAACTCAATAAGACCAAACATTGAAGCTTCAAGCTTGCAATTGGTCCTATCGCATCCATCATCTGCTTACTTTATGGTTGCATCTTGTTCCCCATCTTCAACTATAACAGATTTAGTAGTACAAAGTATCCAAAAAGGCAGTGAAAGCAACCAAGCAGTGGAAGTATACCACCGTGTTGCCAAAGTAAAACCGGATAAAGCCATAGTGGCATCCAAAAAGAGTTGCAACATCACGCACAAGGTAGACCTGGAAGAGGTTCATATTTTCTAATAAACTGAAAGCTTTATCAGTAGGATGAAACTTGAACTTTATAATTAAAAGATTGATAAAAAAAAAATATAAACATTACGAGCCAGAACATAAAGCAAGTATTCTTAAGTACACGTGTCATCAAACACTTCAACCCAAACAAAAAAAGATAACCCATTGAAGGAGGAAAGCCACATGTCTACATCTTGTTCGTAGGATGACGATAACCAGAACGATGGTGAGCACCTCGAGAATCCGTCGGAAAACTAGTGAAACCATTGAACCACTAGAGAAAGCTATCGGAGATTTCGCATGGAAGCGGACGGCAAGAACACAACAATGGAAAAAGTCATGTTGACGGTAAAAACAAGACAACGGAAAAGTTGTGTTAACGGCTAAACTGACGATGATACCAAACTTCGGCCGATCACAAAATCCAGCAAACTAAGCTGGATGGTGATGACTTGAAGAACCTCCCTCTCTCTAAAAAGTATTAGAGAGAGAAGAAAGAGAGAGGTTGGCCATCTCTAGCGCATGTGTATCCCTTCTAAATTCTAATAGATGAAAACTACAGTATTTTATTCTTTAAAACAGTAGTTTAAGATGAAAAAACAAAAACAAAATACATCAAAATTACTTTTTTTGGTTTCCGGCAAAGTTCGGTTTGTTGCGAGCTTTTGTTAGCATTTGTGGCTATTTCTTTTTAGTTTTTTCTTCTCCTTTCCTTTTGCAGATGTCGTTAGAGGCAAAATCTGAGGGGTAATTCCAAGATTCTGAATATTCATCTGCTTGATCTCGTTTCTGAGGAGAGTAAATCCTCATACCGTTTAGTGGACATCTAATCGGCTTTGGATGTTGGTTTCTCTTTGAGCTTGTGAATCGTGAAAGTTGGATTTCGTGTCTGGTTGAGACCAAATTAGCAAAGCGACGTATAGCGACTAATTTGACATCTCATCTTCTCGCGGATTCCAGAGTTTAATAGATTTGAAGATTCAAGGACATCGGTTTTCTACCTTTTCAAAAACGCTGCAAATGGATCTGGTGAAATACGGAGTAAGAAGCTGAAATCTGTTGGAATCAAGTGCTGAAAATGGTGATTTTCCTCACTGAAATTCTTTTGAATCTGACCGGATTTTTCCATTTTTGGTGGCAAGTCGGTTGTTTTCCACCACTCCTTTGTGCAATAACACGTGGGACGTGGCTAACACGTGTCTCATTTTAAACCTAGTCTTAATTTGATGTATTATTGTATGGGTTTAGTTTGGACTTATATCATGGGGTTTTGGATCCACAAATTTCACCTATACTTCTCTTATAATTTGCCCTTTTGGGTTAGTAATCAAAGAAATTGTCGACAAAAAAAAATACGTCAAAAGTACTCCTAAATTTTATATAATATACAAAATTTCTAAATATTTCATGAATATTAATTCTACAAAAGAGCATATTAATTCTTATTAGAGATGTTTTATCCGATCTGAACCAAATCAAAATAATCGATACGAAAAAACGAACATAATTGAATATCTTAAATCATAATTTAAAGGTTACTTTGAAAAAAAATATAAATTAATAAGGTTTAATTATAGTTATTTTATTTATATATATATTTATAATCTAATTCGGATTTAAACAAAAATTATTGATAGAAACCCGATTCTAAGAGCCGAAATTTGGGATTAAACTCGTAATTTCTAGTTTCAATAACCAAAATTATACGTTTGCATCGTTGCCTCATCACCATTTCAATAGTTTCACTAGGTGAAATTGATAAAACTTGTAATTCTTAACAGAAATTAGAAAAACTTTGTAAATTTAACAAAAGACATGTACAATGAAAATTAGAAGTTCAACACAAACAATCAACGAAGAAGACAAAAAAAAATTTAAATAATCTGAAAAAACAATTCTTTACAAAAACATACAACATTTTGTCTTAACATATGTCTTAAGATTAATGTTACAAATCAAGATTCTTCTTTAACAGCTACTGATCCCCAACGCTTCGAATACGTTTCTGCAGATGTTCCAAGCTCTCAACTCTACGCATCGAAGCTGTTCTGTTCATCTTGCACCCTATCAAGGCCTTGCCTTTGTTCCCCGAGCTAATGATCTCTGGTGTAGTCACTTGGCTGCTTGTAGTGTCTGGAGAATTTGATGTCTCTGAAGGAAGAGAGACAGTTGAAACAATCTGAGGCATATTGTGGAACATTGGGTTAAAGCCAGTGAGTCTCTTCACTGTCTCTTCAGCCATTTTCACCTGCCAAAAACAAACATGCTTCAATAGCGAGTTTTGGTAGACAGAGAGATAAAAGAAAGTATTTTACCTTTGCTCGTAGTGTCTCAATATTGGCTTTTAAAACTCTGTTTTCTACAGATGCATCATTGAATGTTTGAGTTACATCAGTGAGACCCTTCATGAGTTTTGAATTCTCTACACGAAGCTGTGAAACCTACACGAAATGGAGATTGTCGCACAAGTGAGCTAAACAAAGTTAAAGGAGAAAGAATAAGAACGCTGCGAGAGTAACATACTTGTGTCTCTAGCTCACTCAAGTGTGCTTGCTTTCTTCTTCTGGACCGTCTAGCTGATTCTCTATTAGAGAGCATCCTATAACAAACAAATTCACGTTCATGTTCATGTTCAAGTCCAAGAAAGGATGTAAATTTGTTACCTTTTAACGCGTTTAACATTAGTAGGGTTCATATTAGTTTCACCATCAGCTTCTTCTTCATCACCAGAGAGCTCAGATCCACTTGTTATAGCACTGCTCATCATTGGTGTAGCTGCATACAGATTGGTCCATTAGCATTTACAAGAAATCTTGAAAACAAACACAACAACTATCAATAACATCTTAAAAGGCTTATCATAGATGTATTGTAAAACCTTTGGAAGAAGCAAGAGAGGCTTGTTCTGATTCATTGGCTCCACCATTGTCAGATCTACCAGAAGTATCCTGAGGTTTGATGAAAGTTCCCTATCAAATTTTCAATATTAACACCACAAAATCAATTAACTAATGCAAATTATAATCTCAAGGAAGATAATGGCAAATCATATACAAAAGGTCCAATAAGATCTTAACACTCAAACATAACAAAACAAGATTAGTTTCTTAGCTTCAAGTGAACTCATCAAACTAACAGATAAAAAGGTTTTGTTTTTCTTTTTCTATGAAAAAAAAAAAAACTCAAACTTGAGCAGAGTAGTGAGTACCCTTTTCATGGCGACAGCAGCACAAGCAAGATTAAGTTTACTCTTGAGAAATGCTCTGTATTCCTCTGAATCTACAGGAACATTAGGAGGAGAGGAGACGGAAACACCACACGCCGTCGTAGATTCTCCGTCGTCTGCAGCGGCGGAGGATTCTTGTATGAAACGATTGAATGCCCATTCGGAAGCACTGCGATTCAACGACGTCATTCCATTAACCGACCAGTGATGGTTACCGGAGATTTCTTCGTCGGAGAAAACTTTTTCCATCTTTTCTCTTTTGTAATTTGTTTGTTTCTTTAGTTTTATTTATTTTTTTTTGGTTTCAAATTGTCAAAACAGTTTCTTCTTATCCGATTGGGCAGTCTTGCATTTTAATAATATGTTCTTTTCAAGTTTTGTTGTTTTGTTAGATATTTAATTGTCTGATTATTACCCTAATGGCCCCGACAAGAGTCGTGTATTTCTATTTACAGCAAAAACTTTTGATTTATTCTGTTAGGTCACTGTTTTCTTGTAGTATCTTAAAAAACGACAGGTCATAATACAAAAAATTATAACGATTTTTATTAACAACAGAACTAATAATAAATAAAAGGAAAAAAGTATCTGGAAATATGGTTTTAGTTATACTAATTTTTCTACTTTTTAGAACAATTTTTAGTTTATAAGATATATAGAATGGAAAAAATAATTAAAGTGTCAAACTTTTTTTTTTCTTTCTTAAAACATGTTTTTAAAAAAGGTGAGATTCGCCTACAGTTACAACGAATAATAATATTAAGATACACAAATTAAAATAGAAAAAACTGATCAGAGTCAAAAAAGAAAATTGTATCCTAGTGGACAATGGAAAACGGAGAATCTACTGCTTAACCCACCTTATCTCAATATCTTTCTTCGATCTCACAATGGCCGACACAATGACCGAGCTACGAGAAAAAATTGTTACTATCACCAACGTCCTCTACCATAAAGGGATTTTTCGAGGTAAGGGATTTTACTCACTCTTGAGCACTCAAGATAAATTCCAAGATTAGCGGTAAAAATCAAAAATAATCGAAAATTTTAAATTTAAAAACGATTCTTTAAGAAAGAAAAAACCGTTAGAAACGATGTAATGATTGTAATTTTTCAGACCATTTTATAAAAAAAATAAATAATATTATTAAGAAAACAAAAATTATTAAGATTATCAGAAATGCAGTCTCCTTCACAAACTTCATTGCCTAATTGTTTACTCAAATGTGTAATATATATCGATCTTATATTCCACGTTTGAAAGGGGACGATTAGGGGTTCATATTTATAAACAACAAATGTTGGTGTATAATTGATAAAAACAGAAGAATATGAGGAGCTTAAAGTAATATTTAAAATATACATGTAATAATATTTGTTTATGCCTTATTGGATTTAATAATATTTTTTTCAACGCTTTTTGGGGCAAATCCAAGTCAGACTGACGTGGCAAGGGGTATTTTAGTCAATTTAAATTTTGATCTGCATCACAAGAATATATAAATAATAAATATTATAGTTGTCGTCGGTTTTGTAACGTAACTTCATTTCATGGGTCCATTTAATATTCCCATTTGCATTTTACAAAGGAAAGGAGAGATCCGAGAGGAACATAATATATAGTTTTGTAAGTGAAGTTAGATTAGAGAAATGTACTAAACTTCTGATTTTTGGATAAGAATCTATCCAAATTCAAGTTGCATATTTTGGTGGGTCCTTTATTTTTGCATATATTAGTACACTTGTGCAAAACCTTTTATCAAGAGAATATCTAGTGAGAGAGAAACATAACACTTGCAAACCAAGTGGATGTTGGTGGTTTGACTTTGAGAATATCAGTAGTTCAACTCTATTTGAAAGAATGATTTACGTTTTATCAAAGTACGTCTCTATTACACCATTAGTAGAATTTTGTAGACTTTTCTATGTTAAAGTGGTTTAGAAAAATCTCAAACTGTATAATTTCGTGTGACATTTTGTCTTATTTTAGGAAGAATTATTATGTAGGTTAGGTTATGAATCAATTTCTAAATCATTCTTATTTTGACCTGGTGTCATGTTTAAGGTTTATTAAAAATCCGATGAATGGACTATTCAACGGCTACACTCAGAGTTGGTCCTAAAACCCAAAATATTTTTTGCCTATAAATATTTAAAATATAGCAAAATGATGCATTGGAGACTTAAACCTATAACATGAGAAACAAAAAAACCCGGAAAAATCACTGTCCTACAAGAAATTTATAGTTTTGGTGCTTTCAAAATGAAATATATATTTTGAGGCTTAAAACCCTTAATTGTTCAGCTTTAGATTAGGACAGACAGTGGATACATTTACTTTGAAAAAGTTTGTCGATGGTAAAACTGGAACACCCCTGATTATCAGATTTTTTTTTTTGTTGTCTTACTTTCAAAAGAGTAGGTTTATCTGTTCAAGAAACTATTTCTACATTTTTTTGTGGATTTTTTTCGTGTCGTGTATGGGTTATTTATTCGTTGGTTTGTTTTTCTTTTTCCGTATAATGCTGAAAGATTTGGAAAATAGAACATTGCCAAAAAAAAAAGATATGCATGCAGCTAGGCCGGTGGGATCAATTAGTGGGCCTAATGAAACGTGTTGGCTCATACATTTGGGATATATGGCCCCATTTTTTAGCAACAAGGCTCAATAGCCACATGAAATATTTATATTTTGTTCATGTTTCTAACGAACAAATATTTGAATATCATTCGGACCACATTTTCTTGGACAGCAATGTTTGGATTGCTTAAATAATATTGAGTACTAATATTCATATTTTTTTGTGTGGCTGTGGTTTATAACATAATGTTATAGTCAATTTCGCTCAATTTGTTTGTTAATATTTTGGAGTTGTAAATAACTAAATACTAAAATAGAAAGAATTTGAAATTCTTAGCAGAGAGAGTACAAAAGCTTACTAAAAATTGTGGTTTTTAAGTTAAGAGTTTCGCCAACATATAAAGACTAAACTTATATGTGAAGTAAGGAAATGGAGTTTGAACACATACGATTAAAGCTGTCGATTGGGCAATCACCCATGGGGTTGCTCAGTCCAAATACAAATAGGCGGGTTTTGGTCCAGATCAAAAAACAAATAGTTCAATTAGTTTAAGACCAGTTTTATCCGCAGATGAAATGGGGCCGGCCATGTGGACATTGAGCTTGCATAAACTTTAATAAAAATCTAGATTTTTAATTTGGGAGAAAATCAAAGATTTAAATTTAAGGAAATTTTCCAAATGTTTAAACAAGAGGAGAGATCAAGAAGAGAGATTGAGTATTATGTGCTTCTTCTCTTTATCGTTCACATTGATTAGAGTTAAAGTTTTCGTCTTCATTTTTGCTACTTCGCTTCAAAGAGAAGAGAGATCGAGTGTTTCCATATCCCTAAACGAGAAGAGATATCGAGTGTCTCAAGATTGATCTGTTTGACGACATGGGTATCAATCTTTCTTCCCTCTAATTACAAAGTTTATTGCTTTATTAGATAAAGCGTTTGTGGGTTTTGTTTTGAGCTTAGAAATGTTTGGGTTTTCTTAAGATCTAAGGATTTGTTCATTATTTGTAGCAATGGACTCTAATGCATATGGTATAGAATTTTAATTCTAATTCAACTGATATCTCCTGTTTTAGTTTCGATGGATCAGTGTGTTAACTTTGTTGAGTATACGATAATAATATGTTAAGATTTTGGATCATGCTTTTTCTCTTGGGAGAACGATGCTTATGTTTTTGTTTTGAATTTGTAATCTAATGTAGAACGAAACTACTGAGGAGGTGAAGAAGTTTAGATGTTGTGTCATTTTGGAAAGACAATGCAACCCACTTTAAAGAATTGTCATCAATGGTATGTGACATACTTAGTATTCCTATCACAATTGTGGCATCAGAGTCAGCGTTTCGCATCAAAAGTCGCGTTCTCAACAAATATCTTTTACAAACAAATGTACAAGCTTTTAAACTATCTATAATGGTTTACTTATTCAACACCCTCTTTTTCACTCCACATCAGTTTCTCTCTCTTCCACCTAATTTTTCAACACCCATTTCAATTTTATCCTCTACAATAGTTTTTCTTTGTTTTTTGATCAAAGGAGAGATTTCATTAAACCGAACTAAACCGGGATTGGTACAGAGTTGTGAATTGCAAGCTTTGCTAAAGCATCCGCCTTGCTATTCAATTTCCTAGAAACAAAGACAAACCTAATTTGTTTAAAGGAGGAAGATAGAGATAGGATATCAAAGAGAATCCCATAGAGTTCCATCTGAGGAATCTCTGACGATATGGCTTCAATTAACTGTTTCGAGTCAGAAGCGATTAAAAGGTTTGTGAAACCCAAACGAACGGCCGTTTGGAGTGCAAAGAGGACAGCGGTAGCTTCAGCCAGGAGTGACGATCTGATACAGTCCACCCTGACAGATCCGTGGTTGCTTGGACCCGCGCTGCAGTTTGAGAAGATCCATCCAAGGCCTGCCACTTTGAGATCGCCTATCCAAGCCGCATCGGTGTGACAGACTACAGCTCTTGGGTCCTGTTGGGGAAGATGTTGCCGCTGTGAGAGTTGAGGGGTTAGGCTGGTGGGAGCTTGAGAACGGTTCCATTCATGAGCCAGGGATATGGCTTGAGTAAGGGTTTCGCCTGGGTTGGTTCGTTTGTCATTGAAGATCCGTTGGTTACGGGTGATCCAGATTGACCATATTATCCAGGGATATAGTGGTCCAACATTTACTCCACAAGGGGGAAGACAGGTATGGGTTTTTGCCTTTTCGATAAAGGCTTGGAGTGAGGTAAAGGTAGCCGGATCTAGATGTTTCTGGAAAGATGCATGATCCCAAATCCAGGTTGCGAACTGGCACTTAACGAATAAATGAAAGGGAGTTTCTGCCTCACCACAAAAAGGACAATTTGCCTCGACTCTTAAACCCCGCAACCGGAGGTTTTCCCCCGCAGGTAAAGCCCCTCTCATAGCTTTCCACAGAAGGAATTTTGTTTTAGGTGATGATTTCAAGTTCCAGATTTCTGAAGACCATTTGAATTCAGGACCTGCAGGTGCTGGTTGGTGGGCGAGGGCAATAGTTTTGTTTAATAAATTTCAACACTCTACCATTTTTATTTTATTTTATTTTATATTCCTTTTTATTTATGTTTTCTACTTTTATAATTATATATTAATAACGATTAGCGATAAAATAAAATAAAAATAATTAAGAGTTAATAATATATAAATTTTAGATTTTTATTTTCTTTTCCAAATAATATATAAAGACAATATATAGATATTCATTATGAAGATAAATAAAGTTCAGAAACATAAAATGCAATATATGTTGGTGAAGAAATTTGTTGAAAAAACCATAATTTGGTATATTTTAGAGTTGGTTGGAAAACTGATTTTGAAATTGATATTTGTTGGGATTTGGATAGTTAAAAATGTTATTAGAAGAATTATGGGTGTTTAAAGGGTTATTATTGACATGTTGGGATCCATTTTATAAAAAGAAGAATTTTTTTTGTCAAAATCATATGAAACAAGTATCTATTTATATAGAGTACTAGATCTTGAATCGCACGTACGTGCGGAGTGTATATATAAAGCATATGATTTATATTTAGTAGTATTTTAAATGAATTTTTTTTTGTAATAAAAATTAGATAAAAGTATAGATGAAAGAATAATAGCATAGTAAATAAGAATATTTGTACACAAATTGATTTTCTGTTTGATTAATCATACATTACGAAGAGCATGTGTAGTTATTAATATATGTAACACTTAGCATAATAGGCAAATATTAGAAAATTATATAAGTAGTAAGGTTTGGTGCAAAACAAACACAATTACAGTATTTATGTTTTTTTGTGAAACATAAGTCATGTGTTTAAATAGATACAATATTTTCCTAAAACTTTCAAATAAAACTATATTAAAATTATTAAAAAATAATACATGTAATTTGTCATGAACCTCTAAAGTCTAAACGCATCTTTTTTTGTGTGGCCCAATATCAATATTTAGACCGGAGATTTTTTTTTTTATGGGCCGTGATTAATGTTTTAGATGAGCTAAATGACATTATTGGATTCATTTGTTGAATTGTATTTATTTAATTAATGAATTTTATTTGTAGTTATCTGGACATCTATTTTTTATTTCAACACTAGTTCATTCCGAGCTACACCCGATATATTTTATTAAAGAAGACTTCAAATTAATTTAGTTGATATTGGTACATGATTAAGATTAAATCGGGAATCTATATTAGTTGATGTTGCCTCTCCTAAGAATTTTTTAAGTTAGCTGATGCGATGGTATATCTTTAGGCTAATTCTTACATTGGTTTCAAAAACAGGTTGATCTTTTGTTTGCTGATTTGTCTATTATCATTTTTTGAGTTATATATCTATTTAAGGCCCTGAATGTTTTGTAGTTTTTTTTAATTGATTTTAGTTTCTGGGTTTTGGATTTTGGTTTTTGATTTTTGTAGTTTTTGATTTTTCATGTAGATTTTAGTTTTTACAAAATCCTGAATGGAAATTTATTTAATTTTTAGTTTTTCTATATAAAAAATAAATGTCGCGTAAATTATTTTAAAAAACCCACAAAACTTGGTTTTAACAAATAAGTAAAATCTACTAAAATCTGGTTTTCCTACTTTTTAAGAAATCTACTTTTTGCAGAATTATGAATGGATAATTATTTGGTTTTTGCAAAATCAAAATCCAAAACTACTCCAAAAATTACAACCATTCAAGGCCTAAATTGTCTTCTAAATTGGATTTTACATGTATGAGAAATTCTTTGAGAATAATGAAAAGGATTTTCTTCTTTAGCTCTTGTTTGAAACCATTTAGTAATATTGTTATTTGGTTTGTGGGAATCGTTGTTTTAGTTTATTTTTGTTTTTTTCCTAGTTAGTTTAGTTGGTTATTTCTTTAACGAATTCTTTGATATTTTGTTATGAGCAATTTCTAAGTTTTAATATGTTTACTATTGTTAGCTATGAATTTTGAACGGCAGTTTCATCATTATGATTATGATAAGTAAATTGAAAAATGTATGTGTTGCAGCTAAAATAGTGAAAGAGTAGCCAAAAGTCGACATAATTGAAACTCCTTATTTTAGGCTTATTTTGTGTATGTCAGATAGCCTCATTAGCAGATAAATAACTACAATCGAAGAAAATACTCTGTTCTTGAATTTCAATCATTTCTTTTACAACCCTTGTTGTATCTTGAGTATTGGAGGTTGTGGTTTTGCTTTTGTCGATTAAAATGGTTGCTTTATCCACTTCTTTTGTAACATATTTGAAGAGATATTTGATAGCATTTGAAGTATTACACCATTCCACATTTTTGAGGTTGTAAATGGAGTCACACTTAAAACCCTTTTGGTAGTGGAATCGCCGGTTTGCAGATATGAATCCTTGCACTACGTTTAATTGTAGAATGAATGATTAGTTTGGATTCGTGTTGGGTATGTATATTGACCATATAATAGACATACCTAAGAGTCGATGAGCAGTAATTCACAACCCATAAATATGTTGTCTTTTTTGAAATTGCGGGCTGCCTAGTAATGAATTAGTCGGAGTAAGACTTCTTTCTCACTGAAATCTACATCAATATCAACAAAATTCTGAAAGCTGAATGGTTGGAGAGACTCTTGAGCTTTATTTAGTGTCATACTTTGATTGTATTGAGAGGTCGTTTTTTTTTTTTTTTT
>Ga0041059_1002833_pt1 | contig 12521 bp, 10 predicted proteins | sample AraColnosormetaG_FD_56232 | JGI IMG/M metagenome (GOLD analysis project Ga0041059, IMG submission 56232) | Arabidopsis roots microbial communities from North Carolina, USA - Col MF nosort | ecosystem: Host-associated > Plants > Roots > Unclassified | place: USA: North Carolina | collected... | reverse complement strand
AAAAAAAAAAAAAAAAAAAAATTGAAGTCAAAATAAATAATTTGCGTCAAAGTTTACTTTGCAATCCAAATTAATACTTATTTTGAAACAAAAAAAAATGCTAGAAAAACATTTAAATTATAAAAATAAGAAAAGTAAGGAGTATATTATATATATATATATATAGATAGATCCTTAAAATTCTCTTAAAAGCTATATACCAAGTGTCTTTGAAACTTAACAAAATTATATTGTTCTCATGCTTCAGATGCCTCCAAGGCGCTTGGCTGGATATGACCCATGCTTAGACGATTACGTGAAAGTATATTACAACAGAGCAGATGTTCAAAAAGCTCTTCATGCAAGTGATGGAGTTAATCTCAAGAACTGGAGCATTTGCAAGTATGTGTGTTAATAAGTTAATTGTTTCTCTTCTTTTGTATGATATATGCATGATGGAACTTGTCTGAATAGTTTTTGGTATTCTTGTAGCATGGAGATCTTTCATAATTGGACTTATGTAGTGCAATCGGTTTTGCCTATATACCAGAAACTCATCGCGGGAGGATTAAGGATATGGGTTTACAGGTAAATTACATTCATGAAAACCAAATCAAAATTTAATGGAGAAGAATAAAACATATTGGCAGTCAAGCTTAAATGATTAATAAAAATTTGTGTTCCTTCCTACGCAAGTAACAAATTGGGAGACAAACAAATCTCCCACATCAGAAACTCAGCAAAATAATAGTCTAATATATAAGTCAAATTCAACTCCACTTAGTATGGCCTTTTTGGGAAGGAGTAGGGTTGACCACTTTCCCAAAACAGACAATATCACAATATCATACTAATTGGGAGTTAACTTGGTCGTGGAGAGCTCAACGTAACCATACAGTTTAAAGCTTTTGTACTTTGGTTGGTTACATATAATATACTGAAGAAAGTTTTGTTATTCATATAACGGCCATCCCACTAAACCGTTGGTTTGTGGTTTCGATGGCACAGCGGTGATACAGACGGATGTATTCCTGTACTCGGAACTCGGTATAGCTTAAATGCACTCGGATTACCCATCAAAACAGCTTGGAGGCCATGGTACCATGAGAAACAGGTCAATACATGATTACATATGGATCTATTTAACGGGTTATTTTAGATTCTTATTTGAGTTTGATTAGTCCTATTTGATGATTCTTATATTTAAAACAACAGGTAAGTGGATGGGTTCAAGAATACGATGGTCTAACATTTGCTACTTTTAGAGGAGCTGGACATACAGTGCCTAGCTTTAAACCAAGCAGCTCTCTCGCTTTTATCTCTGCGTTTGTCAAAGGTGTTCCTCTGTCGTCATCGAGGGTAGAGACTAATTAAATCAAGAATTAAGAAGATGCTTTGGTAATCTAATATTTGAGTGTTTAAGTTTTCAGAAAGTTTGTGAGATTGTGGGTTTTGTTACGTTAAAAATAAGGATCTCATTGTAAGAGAGATGATGTGTGTTAACTATGTTTTCTCTTTTCTTTTCTAAAAAGTGTGTTACTATGTCACTTTCTAGTAATGATCCAACATAACCTTAAAGCTGTTTGGTTCTATCTTCCACCAGATCTGATCTATGTTTCACCAACAGATCCAATCTCTGTATTAGCTTTTTTGCATTTTCAAAATCTCAAGAATGTACGTTTAGTGAATCATAAGCATATCATCTCTCATTTACACTCAGCTTCCTTCAAGTTAAAATTGAGTCTTTTTGCCTATCCATAAATTTCACTTTGATCTTCTCTTTAGTTTGCACCACATCCCATTTTTGGCATGAATCGTTGCGCCGCTCACGAGTTCAACAGATTCTGGCGTTCCACGCAGCTCCACATCGAATTTCTGAAACAACATAGCTAGTGCGACGGTCGATTCCATTAGTGCAAACTGGTCTCCAATGCATTTTCTTGGTCCTCCACCAAATGGTAAGAATGCAAAGTCTGCTATTATCTGTTGTCATCATAAATACCAAACAGAGGCAACTTTTGTTACAAGAGGAAAGATTATTCATTTCTTCTTTGAGAAAATGATCACATGCTAAGGAAAATATTTGCAAGCTTTGGAAATTTCACCTCATTCGGATATAGTGCCCCGGGGCTACGAGATGGATCAAAGCCAGCCCATCCTTCAATTCCATTGCTCTCCTTTGTTCTTAAAAACCTCTCAGGCTCAAAATCGTGGGGATTATCCCAAAAGTATGGAGATCTATGGAGATTATACACCTGAAAGCAAGCAGATACACAATAGGGTAGTCAAAGAAAAGCGGGTCCTGATGAGGAGAAGCATAAACAAATACAAAAACTACCACTTACAGAAATGAAGATATCAGTCCCTTTTGGAACTTTATGACCTTCTTTTTCCCCTTTGTGTCCTCCTGTTGATACAAGCAGTAGAAAGACATAGGAAAATAGACATATATGAGCTCTGGACTAAGTCATTCTCTAGTTCTAGTGGAGATATGATCTGTTAATGAAAGCAGATTTGTATACGTAGTACTTAGCAAGTGCTTTTGAGACATACCGGGTAATGTTTCTGGTTTGAGAGTGCGTCTGATGAGCAAAGGTGGCTGAGGAAAGAGACGAAGGACTTCTACAACGATCAGTCGTATGTACCTACAGAAGCATGAAACAAAGCGGTCAACGAATTAAATAGAGACCAAAAGAAGAGATGAAAGAAGATATCTTTCGAGTAACGTACTCGAGCTTTTTCATTGATTCATAAGTGGGTGGACCTTGACCAAGCACAGCATCAATCTCAGCTTGAGCTTTCCTAATTTTTTCAGGATTCTGCAAATTTAAAAGAGAATCTTAAGACTGTACAATGAGCTTTTAAGCAGTCATGGAAAAAATGTTAAAGACTCTTAAGTGCATACTTGTGACAGAAGGAAAACAGCCCAAGTAAGTACTGCTGCTGTTGTCTCATGACCAGCAATTAGCATAGTCATCAAGTCATCCCTCAGCTATTGAAACAATTGTGTGAAAACTAATGAATCAAACACAAAAGAGGAAAATAAAATTGTTAATCAGAAAGTGATAAATCTTACCTGCCGGTCATCAATGTCAACACCGCGCATATCGACTAAGAACCGCAAAAGACTTGCATCCTAAGAATCCAAGAGTAAACAATCAGTAGAGTTTCAGAATGGGAATAAAAAGGGAAGGATATTTTTTTAACACTTGTGCAACATAAACCTTGAGATTAGTGTAGTCCCTTTCCTGGAGCTTCTCAACATCTGTTTCCTGGGAGAACAAGTAACAAAATGAGAAGAGGAGAGCGGAACCAAGAACAAAAAAGAAAGTGAACTACCTGTCTTGTCTCTTTAGCATTTTGAATGAGGCCATCAAGGCAATCGTTTATAATCTTCAGATCGCTTTGGAACTTTCGTTGCCTCGGAACTATCCATCTAGCTGGAGGAAAGTTCCAATAAGGGAAGTAGAAAGTAGACCGATGCTCTGCCTCGAAAAGAGTTCCATAAACTGCCTGTGATGTAACAGAAAATATCAATGGACCAGTGTACCTCAGACGACTGGTGGAGAGCCAGTTCAATAGTAGAATGATTACCTTGATCACAGGGGACTCTTTTGTGACAGAGCCAAAATCGTAGTTGAACACGCTAAGACCTATAATATCAAGAGCCAGACTCGAGAATTCTGCTTCCAGATCCAACTCAATGGTGTCCTCCCCGCTTGAAGTTTCTTTCTCCCTTATGAGTTTCTCAGATTTCAATATCATTTTCTCCGAACAGTCACTAAATACTTTGACCATGGCCTCTAGATACAATTTATGGAATGCGGGAGTGATAGCTACAACAGAGATTAAAAAGAAACAATCATCAATGGCCACGGTACTGCAATATCTGAATTCTGAAAGATAGAGATTACAACGTGCTTTTACCTCTTCTTCTTAACTTCCACGTATCTAGATCAGCCGGTATTAACCCTTTTCCCATAATCGGCTCTAAGATCTCAGCAAGAACTCCCTAGAGAAACACAGGAAGTTACTTGATGATACCAACGAAAACAAAAGAAAGGGTTATTTCAGTTACCTTGTCATAAGAAAAAGCATTTTCCCGGAGGACATGCCTTGCAATAATGGGATCTGAGATGACAACAAAGGCTTTTGGACCAAACGCAAGTTTATAAATTCCTCCATGCTTTAGATAAAAACATCACAGAATCAAACAAAGATAAACTTCTTCAAGTAAAGCACTGAAATAAGTTGTAATAGTATACCTCCAAGAACCAGTCGTAAAGAGATAAAAAGAGAGGCTTTCCAAACAAATCAGAGACAGAGCCTTCAGCAGTAGGCATTGACCCCAAACTTCCACCACTTAAAAAATTTGTCAAAAGGTTGCTCGCATTGTCCAATATGTTACCATTCGTCTTTGGCTCCGTAGATTGGCACCTAAATATGTCCCACCACAAAAATCAAACTCAAAGTTTACTTCAATTATACCATCACCAAAGCTCTAACTTTATCTTATCTGGTTCTGAATTTCACAATCCACATTAAAAAGCTTTCGAATTTAACTAATTCCACAGACATCTATAGATACGTCTAGATTCAGTAAACAGTAAACAAAAGGCCCCAACTTTCATCAAACCCAGAACCTAATCGTAAGGGTATAATCAAAAGAAGAGAAACCCACTTGATGGAAACAGAAGCTCTCCGAGAATTCACAGAGGAAATGGTTTGAGGGTAGAAACCGAAGAGGCAATGATCGGTCCTACCCAGATGAAGAGCGCCGCCTTGGAAATGGGTGGGATAAGTAGCAGCGGCAGGAAAAGCCATGGCTGCTACCATCTTCAAATGAAAAGAGAAGCTCTAAAGTTAGATGAAGGAGAAGAAGATTGAAGAACATTCTTATCTTTTTGCTTGAAAATGGCCACTTCAAGCACCAAGCATAACGACGACACAGATGCACTTGGACCAAAGATTTTTTTAATTGTGACACGTGTCATACACGTTCGCGGTTTTTAAAAAACAAATTGGCTTATTTAGTTGCTAAGTAAATTAAATTAGTGTCAAAAGTTTAAGAAAATGAGAAGATGAGGTGGATAGTTGCAAAGTTACGAATGTAGAACGGGTAAAATGTCAAAAAAAAGCACGAACTTTTAAATTTGGGATGAAAAAAATATGAATTTCTAAAACGCAATTAAAATCGTAAAGTCTTTTTTGACTTTTGATAAAATGGTCAAGTTTCGTTGAGTTTGCCATTTCGAGCATGTCGTTAAATTTCCGTTAACAAGAAAATCACAGGGTTAACTTTCCGTTAGCATTTTCTGTTATAAACGAAATGACGTCGTTTATAAAAAAAAAAAAACGAGCCCATGGTGATTCGAACCATTGAACTTCTGTCTTCCTTACAACAACTAAACCACAGAGCCACGATAATATTTTAACAAAATGACAAACCAAAATATATATAACATATAAATACACAATTAATTAAAAATAACCAAACTAAAATATATTAACAACTAATATTGTACAAATATTTAATACACCAAAAATATTTATTCCATGTATATAAAGATTTCTTGTATATTAATGCATTGAATTTAAGTTAGTCTTTCTTAAATGATATAAAAATGAAATTTATGAAATATAGAAAATTAAATATATTGCCTATGTGCATAAGTTTTTAAAATACTTTCCATTCTATGTGCATGTATAAATTAATCCTATATTTATTTGAGATTGATTGTGTAAATTTTAGGTAATTTTCTAATTCAATAAGTTTTAGTTTTTTATATAAGATAAAATGAAGAAATAATAAATTTTCAGATGAAAATTCGGTGCATTTAGAAGAAATTGCTATATGTAAAGTTAAGTATATGATATTCGAAACGTATATTTATGGTATGTATATTTAATATTTGTGCATGTTTGGTTATTTTGTTATTTTTAGTTTATATGCTATATAGATATGTTTGCACTATTATTGAAATGAGATTGTGGCCTAATGGTTGAGTACATGATAGGAAAATAATAGGTCATGGGTTCAAAGCCTTGCCGGGCTCCCAATTGTTATTTTATTTTTATCAAAACGACGTTGTTTGCTTTTAACAGAAAATGCTAACGGAAAATTAATTCCGTGATTTTTTTGTTGACGAAAACTTAACGACATGCCTAAAATGGCATAGTCAAGGAAACTTTGCTATTTTATTGAAAGTCAAACAAAACTTTACGATTTTAATAATATTTTATAAGTTCATGGTTTCTTATCCCAAATTTGAAAGTTCATGTTTTTTTTTATATTTTTCCCAAAACAAAAAAGTTAGATAAAAAAATCGCATTCTTGAATTACTAATTTACTACTGCATGTGAGAATTGAGAAATGCAAATCGACAACATCATCCAAACATTAGGCGACGCATCAACGACAATCTTTTTTAGATCCACGTGTCCCTAAAATGTAAAAACAAACCAAAACCAACGGCTGTGATTTGTTAGATGGTCTTACTTTGACCAAATCCAACCAATTGACAAGTTTTAAAATGCTATTAAAAACCAAAAGATGAGAGAAAGTCCATAAATACTAAACAAGGGCTCCTCTTTGATCTCTCCCATAATAATAAGAAGAAGATGGCCAACTCTAACAACGACTGGTCTCAATTCTACAACAACCAAACCTTCTTCACCACCGCAACCTCCACCGTCACAACCACCACCACCACCGCCACGTCAGCTGATTCTCCTCTGAGTCCGGATAATCGCCGTGTTGCAAAGCCAACACGTCGGAGATCTAGAGCCTCACGTCGTACACCTACTACACTTTTCAACACCGACACAGCCAACTTCAGAGCCATGGTGCAACAATTCACCGGCGGTCCATCCGCCGTTGCGTTCGGGTCTTCGCCGTCGTCTGGTTTTAGTCTCACCTCGTCTGATCCCACTGCCGGAGTATCTTCCTCTCCTTGGCAATACGCTAATTTGCAGAACCAAATGGCTCATAACGAGCTAATGCAACAACAGCGACCGTACATGTTTTCGTCGTCAAACAACGTGAGCACTCTTAGCTATCCTAACGCAGTGGCTACCGATGGTTTTGTGGGGGCGGAGGAGAGTAGAGAGGGTGGTGGAGGAGGAGGAGGAGGTTATGCTCCGTCGTCGGAGAGGAATAGCAATACTACCTATTCCGAGGAAAAAACGGTATATTATTCTTAGAAATGTTCTTTTTCTAGTTTTTTACCTATTCCGAGGAAAAAAAACATAAAGGAAGAAATGTTAGGTATACTGACTTTGTTTGTAGCAGAATGAAAACTTTGACTATTGTAATTTTCTTTAGTTGTTTATTGTTTTTCATATTTTGAGGACTTGTGGACGGATAAATTAAATAAACTTAATAGAATTATACGATTCAATTAGAGATAAAATGCGGTATGGTTTTAATAACGCACTACATAATGCGATTTTGTCTTCATTCAGAACTTTAAATAGCATTTACCAATTTGAGATATCGTCATTTCGAGTTTAAGAACTCATTTAGAAAGGGAAACAAAAAATTTAAGCGGCTTTGGAAACAAATATACTCAAACGTGATCACATGATATGGATAAATATGTTCATAACTATTCGACTACAAAATTATGCATTTTGGTGTTCATAGTTTAGTATTCGAACAACTTGTTCAAACTATCCTACATAAATTCGATTATAAGATCCCGTAGTCGTATTTTATATGTATGAATACTTTCGTTATGGTAATAGTTTCGAGTATCATATACTTGTACATGGAAAGGTCTAAATGAATTTTCTTTTCCTTTTTCCTTCCATGTGATGATCAACTTTAGAAAAATCTTAGTTGGCTTTTCAATTTAAAGAAGAATTTTCTCTACAGAAAGAGAAGTGAAGAATAAATATTTTACGTCGCCGTTGCTTTTCGTTCAGAAACTAGGGGAAATGAGTCGGTGAAGGTAGGCTACCAACATGTGAAGAATCTCACATGATGCGTTTCTCTTTTCTTCTCCTTTTTCACAAAATGAAAAAGTCGTTTATATCGCATAAAAAACGAGTAACAAAAAAAGGGTTAGAGACGGGATGAATTAATGGCCCATATTTAACTTAATACTTTTTCTGAAGAAATGAATTCGTTAATGTGAAAATTGTTTGCTTGCTTACTAATTACTTTTGTGCTTCCATACCTTTTTTTTGTTGCATATGGTTTTAAATGGTGGCAATCTGGAGATCTTCCGAGCTTAGTTATATGTATGATGGGTACCATTCGGATATGTTAATAATTTGGTTTTTTGCTTTCCTTTAGTCGGTTTTGAAAGAACCCGAACTGAATTAGAACTTTGAACTGAAATTCAAATTGGTTCATTCTATCTTGGTTTTAATTTTCGAACATGTTAACATTTTCCTTCTCGTATGTTAGTTTCAGTTTTTGATCCTTTTTCTGACAAACCGACTCTCTGCTGTCGGATTCCGACCTAGCAACACGACCATCTCAAATCTAACACTTTTCCTTCGAGATCCGACGATCCTCATATACTTTGAGCAAAGACCACCTAAGTCCGGTTCCGTGGAAGCTAAATCATAGCAGTCTCAGAGGCTGATTGTTCAATCAAACAACCATAAACTAGAATCCACGACCGCCTTCTAAGAAATCTAGGGATTGTCCCTGTATATAAACAGTTAGACAGTACATATAACCAAAAACGTTGTTGAAGCATAAACGAATATCTCTTAAAGTATAGTAATAAAGGCAGTCCAAACTCAATATACATAGTCCGGGTTAGAACGTCATATATGATATGACATCATGGAATGACAGATAAGGTGCAAAACTATCGGAGGCTCTCTATTTGAAGTGAAACATTGTGCTCTTTTTATATTCTATTCAAAAGTTATATATAATACCAACAGCTAAACAACCATGAACAATATCAGTTTAGTGAGTTTTATATAGTTAAAAACTTAGAAAACTCTAACTGATGTAAAACCAACGACAAGATCAACAATTTTTACCTTTATTTCAAAAAATGGTTTAAAGAAAATCTATAAAATGTTAGGCTCTAATTCATGACTCATATTGTTTATGTCATTACTTATTAATCTATAAAAGTTTGAGAGTATGGATGACACAATTTGACCCACAACATATACAACAACCACCTGTAGGTGTGTGTACATGTACCCGGGCCAACATGTTCCCATGCGATCGAAGAGCACTAGTATCCTATTCGGCTCAAATATTCTTTATACGTGACTTCTTTCAAATCATTCTTATTTTTGATTAATACGTTTACGAAAACCATTAATATATCAATATATGGCTGACCAAAATAAAAAACTATATATTAAAAAGAAATACCAACTAATATCAGTGTTCAAAGATGGCCGACCTATGCTCTCACCATCTCTCAATTACTATATTTTACAAAATTGTCGTCTATCACTTTTTTGGCTTTAAATGTGAATGTGAGATAACAATTTATTTTAGGTTGCAAAAATTGAAAAGTCTTATCGGAAAGAAAAAAAAAATCCAATTTAGAAAACCGCGCGATTGGAGGGAAAGCCATAGAAAACTAAAAGATAACAAACATTTTAACAAACCCAAACCCAAAAATTCTCAAGGAGGCCGAAGAAGAAGAAGAAGAAATGAGCGTTAATGGTGAGAACAAGGTCTCAGGAGGAGATAGTTCATCTTCAGATCGACCTGTTAGAGTCTACGCCGATGGGATCTTCGATTTGTTCCATTTCGGCCACGCTCGTGCCATCGAACAAGCCAAAAAATCGTCAGTTACCAATTTTTGTTTTCTTTCGATTATTTTGCCAGAATTGAGAAATTAGGGTTGTGAATTTGTGATTTGTGATTCCAATTTTGAAAAATTAGGTTTCCGAATACGTATCTGCTTGTTGGATGTTGCAATGACGAAATTACGAACAAATTCAAGGGGAAAACTGTGATGACTGAATCTGAGCGATACGAATCTCTTCGACATTGCAAGTAATGTTTCAATTTTCTATGGAGCTATTGTAGATTCTCTGGAGTTTTTTTGTTTGTTATAATGGTGTTTTTGTTAATAGGTGGGTTGATGAAGTGATTCCAGATGCACCATGGGTTCTTACAACAGAGTTTCTTGATAAGCATAAGATAGATTACGTAGCTCACGATGCTCTTCCGTAAGATTCGTTTTTTTGTTGTTGTGTATTTTTCCATTAGAGAGAATTAGCAATTTTAAACAAGGTTAATGATTTGTGTTTGTGTTTGTTTCAATAGCTATGCGGATACTAGTGGAGCTGGAAATGATGTTTATGAGTTTGTAAGTATTAACATAGAGATGTTCTTTCTTCTTCTTATGCTGTTTCTTAAAGATTTGGAGTTTATTTTGTGCAGGTAAAGTCGATTGGGAAGTTTAAGGAGACTAAACGAACAGAGGGGATATCGACATCTGATATAATCATGAGAATAGTGAAAGATTATAACCAGTATGTGTTGCGTAATCTGGACCGAGGTTATTCAAGAGAAGAACTCGGTGTCAGCTTCGTTAAGGTACGCTCTCCATTTTTCTCTGCCTTGATGTGGGAATGGTATATTCAACGTGATACACTAACTTGTTTACTATACGAACAGGAGAAGAGGCTTAGAGTGAATATGAGATTGAAGAAACTACAAGAGAAAGTTAAAGAACAACAAGAAAAGGTGAGAGGCGATGAATCTATTCTTATGCGTTAATGATGCACGGCTTGTAAATAGTAAATATACAGAAGAAGTGCAGTATGTTTGGCTAAGAATGGAGTTAGAGTCAGAATCGCTCATTGTGTAACTTTCTGAATCCTGAATCTTTTTCCCTTTGTGCAGATACAAACCGTAGCAAAAACTGCTGGGATGCACCATGATGAGTGGCTTGAAAATGCTGATCGTTGGGTGGCTGGATTTCTTGAAATGTTTGAGGAAGGTTGTCATAAAATGGTAAGCAGCATTACAAAAAAAAGATCATTTGAAATCTCAAACATGAGTATAGTAGTGTCTCCGTCGCTAATTATTGTTTTATTTTTCTCAGGGAACAGCCATCAGAGATGGGATTCAGCAACGGCTAATGAGGCAAGAATCGGAAGAGAACCGGCGATTGCTTCAAAATGGACTGACGATTTCCAAAGACAATGACGATGAACAAATGTCTGATGACAACGAGTTTGCAGAAGAAGACTGCGTCAATGTGAGCAACAAAGGGATTGAAACAGTAAAGAAATGAGAGATTTTGGGTCATGGTTGAAGTATTTCCAGATACAGAACCAAAATCTACTAGATTTCACCAGTAATGGTATTAGGCTTGTTTATTCAACTGTACATCAAACTCTGTTTCAAAATCTCTACTTGTGTCTAAAACTCAAATGCATCAGAAATCAAAAGCAGTCATGGATATATCTATGATCAAACACTCCAAATGATTACATGATGACCATAATAGAAACAGCTCAACTTCACAATTCATCAAAGGTCTAGTAATTATTGAATACAATGAAAAGCAATTGAAGTTGCTATAATCTTAGTATTTGAAGTCGAGAAGCTTGGCATCAGCGAATGAATCTCTCTTCTTTTTCGATTTCTTGAAATGTTTTGAAGCTGCCTTTAACACACCATTCCATCCCTAAACAATTAACAACATCTATTATAAACATTGACCAAAACAAAACTGAGAACATTATCTATGTTATATGATATAACATACCTTGGTAGGAAGAGGAAAACAGCCAATTTTAGGAGAAGAATCATCATTCTTCATTGAAGGTATGTCTAGTTTCAGTAATTTACTCTTCTTCTTGTTCTTCTTCATTGACATCATCTTCATCTTCTTCTTCTTGCCTACTTGAAACTCCCCTAGCTTAAGATTCCGACAAACGCAACTGTCGGAGTCTAGATCTGAAGGACTGGCGTAATTTCGAGGCAAGAGAGGAGACCAAAGAGAGCTCTGTGAGTAGTCGAATCCAAAAGCAGAGTTATCTGGAAATTTGCAGAGAAGCTCTCGACACATTACTGGCTGCAAATACTCAACTACTTTGGTTGTAATGAGAGGATAATTCTCCTTTTCCTCTTCTTCTTCTTGTAGCTTTCTTTGATTCACCATTTTTGTTTCAGATCTTTTTGTTTTTTTGCTTTTTTCTGAGTTTCGTGTTTCTTTTTATATTTTGGGTCAAAGGATGATGATGAAGAAAGACGACCGTTGGGGTCGGATTTAGAACACGTGTCATGTAATTATTGGATTGTGAATCTACTTCATGTCCGAAAAGTTACCGTTGGAAGAAGACTTTAGATTGCCATCGGGGCAGGATTAGATTGGACATTGTACAGTGCCGCACGGCCGAATCTTGACATTTTATTACTATTCAAGTCTTAACCGTTACACTATTCAGATTCAATCTAAATGGACTAAGGAGTATGGACGTTTATTTTTAATCATAACGAGTTAATTAATTGATTTGAATCATTTTTTTTTTTGTTTTTCTCGGTAATTTTAAATACAGTTTTTTGTCTTTGAAAAACAGTATATATATATATA
>Ga0041059_1002832_pt1 | contig 12526 bp, 9 predicted proteins | sample AraColnosormetaG_FD_56232 | JGI IMG/M metagenome (GOLD analysis project Ga0041059, IMG submission 56232) | Arabidopsis roots microbial communities from North Carolina, USA - Col MF nosort | ecosystem: Host-associated > Plants > Roots > Unclassified | place: USA: North Carolina | collected 2013-09-02 | reverse complement strand
ATATATATATATATATATATATATATATATATATATATATATATTAAATTTAGTTTTATGGATATAAATAATAGGTAAATATCTACTTTATGACATATATATAACTTACATTGTTTTTAATATATATATATATATTAAATTGATATTTGTGAATTCAATTATATAACACATAAGTACAATTTACCAATAATATTTATTTTGTATAAAAATACATACAACCATAATCTTATTTTTACAACCAATTTCTTAAATAAAAATATAAAATTAATAAAATCTACTGATTTTTACGGCAATAAAATCTATAGCTATAGTCATCACAAATAAAACAAAAATTTTACAGCAAAAAAATCTACAGTTACAGACGAACCAATCACACACGAAGAGAGCCAATATATAGAGATCGGAACCTAGGGCATTAATTGGTTTGGTTTTGTTTGATTTCGGTTTATAAGATCAACTAAAACCGATCTGTATCTAGTCACTTCGCTCTTCACTAATGTGATAGACTTTCCTCATTAATATGTTATGTTTGAGACTTGCTTTCGAGCATATAAAGAGTTCGCTTGTAGTTTTTTTCATTTTCTTTGTTGTTAATTATTAATCATCTAATAATCAGCTTTGCTCCTCATCTCCAAAACTATACCTAAAAGATTCAAAAACCAACATAAAATTTTTATTAGATATGTTACATTAATGGATATAAAACGCCAAGACCTCTTTGACTCTCTCTTTCTCTCTCTCATGGGAAGATAATCAGTTTATATATAAACCACAACCGGAAACAAAGAAAACAAAGCACATAAAAATGATGAAAAGATTTTAATACCCCAAAACAAAAACACAAAAACCATTAGAGGGAAATTTCACAAGGTGCATGAAACGTTCTTCCTCGACAAATAGCTTCAAGATTTTCTCCGGCGTATGAGCACAAAGGTGAAACCTCTACACCTAAAATTTATTCGATTTTGCATATAAGAAAAATAAATTCGTTGGACAGAAAAGTAAAATAAATAAAAACACAGTAATGAGAAGATTTGTTTTGAGAGTTACCAGTAGCATATAAAGGCACAGAATGTGTTAGAAATCCACCAGCTGCTATAACCCAACGTGTGTGTAACCTTAGAACCAAAAGCCTCGCACTCTCCGGTGTATCAAAATTAGACCCGTTAACATTCTTCACTGGTGCAAACTCCTCTTCCCTTAAAACCTACACATAGCACAACCCAATTTCTCAGTTTTTAATATTTGGTTTCTTTAGTTAGTATATTGTGTAAAAATGAATTGATACTATACCTCAAAAAGTGCGGTTGAAGGAGCATAAGGAAACGAATCAAAAATGAATTGTTCTAGTTTTAGTCCCATTGTGTATCCATTCATAGATGGTATCTTCTTCTCCGCCAAATGGTACCTGCCACAAACCACAATTCAATAACATTTTGACTGCCAGATTCGTTTGTATTTGAAGAGAAACTTACACGCTATCTTTTTCTAGGCCGGTCGCTACTTGATTAAGGAAATCTAAAGTAAACATGTGTAAGCACACCTAAGAAATATGTAAAACACAACTTTGGATTAGTAGTGAAATTCATAAGAATAAGAAGAAGAAGAAGAAGAAAAAAGGAATTTACGTTACTCCAGCAATATTGAAGACGTCCTGTTCGTTGATTAATAGCAGAAGCCATAGACTGATCAAGCTCACTATACTCAACTACTGTCAACGGTCCTCCTTTACCTCTTCTAACAAACACTCCTACCTGTTCTTGAGGATATGCCTGTTTTTTTTCCATACAGAAATATAAAGAAGATGAAGTCTTAATCTTAAAATCTTTCTAGACCAGTTACATTGTATGATCTTATATACCTTCCGCACAACTTTTGCAGCCGAAGCAGCCCCTTTATCGATGAAGTATCCAAGAAAAGTAGGATCAGCTACTCGAACCTGCATTTTCAAGATTCCATATTATAACAACGTTGAGGAAACAAACACATGTCAAGACTCAAGATTACACTAGAGAGCTAACCAGGACATTGTCAACGCCATAGCAATCGACGTATTTAATCCCCCTAGAAGCCATATCCTCTAATAGCCTTGAACACTTTAGCGCTGTAAAAATCTCGGATCAGCATCAGCAACGGTTTGAATAGAACATATGTATGATAGTAAAAAACAGAATCAAAATTTAGTAAACGTACCTGCATAGACTCCGCCGTTACCATCTGGAGCTTTAGCTAGCTGTTAATGATATGTAATTAAACTCATTAAGTGAGTACTGAAAACAAAAGTGAGTGCTTGTCATTTTTTAATTGTACATACACTGAAAGGTGTCTCCATAATAAACTTTCCATCCTTTGTAACGCAGGGCAAAGTACCTTGTTGGAAAAAACTGATCTGTAGTAAGAAGTGATCAAGATTGGTCTAAGAGACGAAGGAAACAACAATAAGGAATGTTTATACAAATAAGCAGCATCTTACTTGATCTGGTTCAAGACCAAAGTACTTGTGACTCGAGAAATATTTTCGTGTCGCTTCATCAGTAAATGGACTAGTCATAATATACCAATGTATTGTAACTGGACGAATTGGACCTGAACGTAAGATATTATGCGGAAAAGAGTGTCAAATATGGCATAACGGTACAAATATCTGTTGGAATATAGAAGAAGCCATGAGTAGTCTCACTCACCTTCACTCACTACTTGAGCAGCAAGTCTTTGAACACACAAGATTCTCTCTGCCTGAATCTGAAAGAGCGATTTCCCTGATGGTAATCCGATATCTAAGATGGAAATAAGTCAATAACTACTTTGTTAAGTAACCATCATGCCTTCAAGCAATGCAACAACCTAAGCTTATTCAGAGCATAACAAAAATGAGAATTACTCACTGAAACATCCTTTTGGATCTGAGCTTCCAAGCCTTGTTCCCTACATTAGTTTCATTACCAAACCATGTTCATTATCAAATCACTCAAGGATAGTTGCAAAACAGTTAACTGGGATATATAAAAGATCTTCTCAAATCTCCGAAACTAAGTAATCAAACCAAACCATGTTCATTATCAAATCACTTGAGGATTGTTGCAAAAAAGTTAACTGGGATGTATAAAAGATCTTCTCAAGTTATGAATCTCCGAAACTAAGTAATACATCAAGCAACACGTATCTTTAAAACCAGATTTTTTTTCAAGCTTCCTTACAACACACGAAACAGAGCATCCTCCTAATATAATAATAAAAAGTTACGGAATCCTATAAAGCATCTTTCAGATCACGTGATCAACATCAGCACCGTTATAGTTAATCAGAAGGTTCCTCCTAGAAAACGCAATTACTCAAAAACACCACCGACAGTGATTTGTCTGAAAACTAATCATGAATTATTGTTTGCCAATATAATAGAACCCATTATTGTCTCTTTTAATAACCCTACTTATCTAAACAACACTTTTATTTCCATTTCAAACTACTATATAGCAATTATATAAAGTACACAACACTACACTAAAGTCTTATAATCTAATTAATTCAACTTTTTAAGTTAGGTAGTAGCAGCATTATTCCAAAACTCCCAATCTCAACCATCAACAAGAGAATCATTTAGCACTCTAAGTAGCAACTTAATTATATAGCTTAAGAAAAATTGCATTATTAATTAATTTTACCTGTCCACCAGATAAAAGCACAACACCTAATTTGCCTTCATAGATAGTTTTTAATCCCATTTTCCACCATTTCTCTCTATCTTCCATTGTTCTACCATCTACTGTCGAAACCCAATTCTCCGGTACCGGTTCAATCGCCGCAACCGGTAAACCTAATTAACCGAGAAAAACCGAGATTATAGTACAATGCATGTTAACTAATTTGATTAGCGTAACGAATTAAAAAACCTTGAGAGTGAAGTGAACATCTAATGATCCGATCTATTCTTGGAAGATCCAAATTCTGTAAGCAGAAAATAAAATAACAGTGTTATCAGTTAATTACGCTTAAACTGAATCTGAGATCCAAATCTTAACGAAGAATCTGGAAAAAAAAAATCGAAATCACGAACCTCAATATCTCTAACGAGAAAATCTTTCTCGTCTGGTGAAAGTTCATCCCAAAGAGAGAAAATATCTTCTTGTCCATAATCTTTCAATCTCTCAACTAAAGCTTGACGCGGTGAAGAAGCCATCGGAGGAGGAGAAGTCACCGCCGTCGTCGTTGTTGTCGCCGCCGTTAAAGCACCATTCTCTCTCTCCATCGACGGTTCTATCATTCTCTATATGCAGATCTCTCTCTCTCTCTCTCTCTTGGAGGCTAAAAACGATTCGGTTTTGAGTTTTGGATTTGTGACGTTTGGCTAAGTTGGTTCTGTTTTTTGGAAGGGATTTTATAATATAAGGTTTTAACACGAGCGGAGCAAACAGTGGCGAAGAAGACAAGAATCAACAAATAATCAATCAACCAACGTGTAACAACTGGAGTTATGAAATGACTGTTTCACCCCTTTTGTTAGTCTCATGCATTCTGTCAGAGCTTTCCGACAGTTTGTTGCCTAGCCCTTCTGGCTTGTTAAGCGGGTTTCGAGTTTCCTTTTCTAATTGTATTAAATACCAAAACTATTCATCTTATATCTACTTTTATGTGATAGAAAATATACACAATTCTGAGAAATATTTACAAAAAAGGCATATTTTGAGTGTCTTGAAATACGACACTTTATACCAAATTTGGTGTATTTGTATACAAATGCCATTGTGTATTGGTATATTTTAGAAAATGTATATGTTTTTATAGAAATTATAAATGCTCATTTTGAAAAAGATATGTGATAATACATATTTCTATTAACAAGACTTTTTAACATAACCAAACTAGATCTTAGTCCTAATCTCATATACTAAGCCGAAACCGGTGAAAAATCGAATAATTTTTCTATATAAAATGTTTATAGTAATCAAAAAAAAAAAACTACAACGATTTTGGTAGATAATGGAATTTGATTCCTCGTTTTGATCCATATGATGAGTTTGTAATCCTTTAGAACAAATTATTGGATCAATCACACACTCTTTCTGGTTTTAGATCTCATTTTCTGATATTATTTTAATATATATCATACGAGCTATATTAAAGTTTATCCACAATAGACGGATCTTTCGATTTATAGTGGACAATATATGACTTATATCATTTGGTTTATATTCCCATTTTTCCTTAAAATATGAATGACCGACATAGTATATAATGGGAACTGTTAATTGCGTGATGGAAAAAATATGTTTGATTGTATGGGGAATTGCGTACGTATTTATGAAACTAAGGTGCAATGTTATGCATGGGTTGTTGGAGTTTATATATAGCATCTTTACGCATATATATGTATTCGAGTTGCTATTTTATTGATACTGTGTAGCGTAATAATAAAATGAATACTATTTGATAATGGTTGAACTTTGGATTCATGCCTAAGTCATGGACTATAACAGGTTTCATGACTTTACAAAATTTTGTATAAAAATCAGTAAACCCGCAAAATGTATTTATATGTACATACTACTGTTTTGTTATTAACATAAAGCAGTGAATATATAATCGAAAACATCACAAGGAAACATGGATACATATCAACAATTTGAAAAATAATAATACAAGAATTTTGGACGGAACCAATGTTTTAAGTATCGTTATGTGTTTATCGTACATTGGGACTGTGCTTATATTATAAGAAAACTGTTATTTAACCATGCAATTGGTGCTCCAACTTAAGATCTTGCCCGACTTCCCCCAAAACGTATAACTTCGTACGTGTTCAACTGCTAGTTTCAAATAAATTGAACGGTTCTATATTTCAAAATCACTTTTGTTATATTTTTGTATGATAATCGATATATCTATTTAAACATGTGGATATACAAATACAAATAAAAAAATAGATGTTAAAAGGATGGTGTTGTGCTTGACAAAAAAAAGGATGGTGTTGTAATATTCATGAAACTGTATGGATTCTATTCTTTTTTTTTTTTCAACTTATAACTTTATTTAGAACTTAAAAGTAATCGTTGTTTACATATGGACTCAGAAAATAAGGACAAGATTGAAACAGAGACCATTGGGTATTCTATTCTTCTATTTAAAACTTCTATTGATATATTTCACTAATCTACCGTTAGGCGTTAGTTACTTAGTTCAAGGTGGAGAAATTGGAGAAAGGTATAAATCGAGTATGAGTTGAATTGGGGCCTCTAGTCTCTAGTGCACCCAACATTACTTTAATTAACAAAGACAGCTAAACAAAAGTAAGATAATTATTAGAAAAATAATGATTACATATTTAAATAATAAATACTATTTTGAAGTTAAGTTTTCTGAACATTGGGCCATCATTGTTGGCTAGAAACAAAGAAAAAAAAACGAACATTTGCCCATCATTTTATTTGGTCATAGACTTATAATCAACTAATCATTGTTCTGTTCTTAATCTAATTATTAGAAAATATCGCATAGAAATGTAAGCAAAATACTAGAGCTGGTGACAAGAGTTTAGGGATTTGGTGAGATGATTATTCAATTGTTACATCAAACTTAGTTAGCCGGACGGTCACAATTTAGTTTGGCCTCATCAATCCAGCCACCTTTAGTGGTATATACCTAATACTTTAACTAGCTAAATATATAAAATAGTTATTAATTGTATATGATTTACAATTTTGATAAATATTATACTATAACACAATTAGAGCGTATCACATCATTTATCATCTGGGCAATTTGTTGACACAAAATTTAATGTTGACAGGAATAATCCATATATTTAGGGTTAAAAGTTCTCACTAACACTTGGACGAATCACTTAACATCATATGTAATTTTGTTTATGAGAATTGTTAGCGTAAAGTTGTACTTATTTTTAGTGAATCACGTAGCATGTTATATATTAGCTTAACTTTTAGTATTTGTTTTTCCTCGGCTCTGATAGCATGTAGCACTTACAAAGCCATGACAAATTTTACAAAGGCTACATTTTACTTGGGACCATAACAATACGTAATGTGGCGCTATACGTAATGTGGATAACTGGAAAAGAGACTAAAACACATCATAATTCATCCTATTTAGGTGTCCGGTTCCTAAATAATAGCTGGACCAAGTTATTCACCCCACCCTTACTGTTTTCATCAAGGTAACCCTTAGGGCTAAGACGACAAAACTTTCTTAGCTTATAACTATATAACCAAGTTCGGCTGTTTTGAACCGTTGCTAAATTGTGTTGTTCTAATAGATCGTTTGGTTGGCGGTTGGCCAAAATAAAAATCCTTACTTTGGTAAACAAATTATAAACGAATATATGATATTGGTACTCTACATGAATTGTAACTATTTTTCCTTGGCTTTGGTTATTCCTTAGTCCTTACCGTTTAACAAAATATGTGATGTGCAAATTTTAAACTTCCTCGCACAACGAACCTGAACTTGATGGTTTCATGCGTTACAAAAAGGGAAAGAAAAAGAACTTAGAAAAATATTGTTTCATGCATGAATCATGAATGGGCTTATGCAGAAAATCCAAACACCAATAAATAAATGGGCCTAGAATACTTCCATTACTTGCCTAATCGTTCTCTTCCACTAAAAGTTTACATGGTTTCATACTTTCATTCATGTAATTTAACTAAACTATAATCACTAATTGAATATTTTCAATTAAACTTTCGGCCATTAGAAAAACATCTTGGGTTATGTTGCTATCGATTGGTTATTGACTATTATATACAGAGTCAAATAGAAATGATAATGAAATAAACAAAAGTCAACCTCAGAAAATTTGGCCACTCAATTTCCTTTTAAATTGTTATTTATTAAAATATGTGAAAGAAGAACAAAAAGATGTCGCAAAAGACAAGAAACTTTTGGAGTGGAATTGGACTCGGATTAAAAGGTATGAATGCCTGAGAAAATAAATAGCGCACCAAGAAACGATAATAAATTAATTAAACAGGCGTGATTATTGATTAATACTTTAAATTATCTTTTTGAAATTAAAAGTTAGGGCCAGTATGGAATCGTAACCCTTTATTGCTAGGTTTCGTGTCACCAAACAAGTAAGCATCAAATTTAAGCTTACGATATAAGTCAATATTACGTACTAGATCGTAAGGGGAAACAAGAAACTAAAATCGACTATCGGTTGTTGTAAAAATTAATCTCCAATTTCTATTAGTATTGGTTACTTATCTTTTTGTGTTATCAATAGGATCCTGCAACAGAAAAGATTTGTGTTTTAGATGTTTTATGACAAATGATAAATCACAACTAATTAAATAGTGTTTTCTTCTGTTATTAATATTCGAAATTGTGAATTCATGACCTTAAAAGTTAAAAGCTTCTTATTATATAGTTTATATGTTACACCAATCAATATGCTTACAAGTTACAACGGATATAATTACTATTTGGTTCATATATTTTTTCACTCTATCATAATTCAAAATTACTGAAAACTGGATTACCCACACTGAGATTTGCTATGGAGTATTATATGAAAATATGTAGATTGGAACAATGAGTGCTTCTGTGTTCGGTAATTTGAAACCTTACAAAATAAATATTTTAATATTCCATATTGCCCCCTTACTTTTGGTTACATAAATTAAAAAGATAATAACGTGTATCAATAATCACGCTTGCATATTAAATTAACATATCCAAGTTAATTTAATTTAAGTTGTTTGGCATCGTGTGCCAACTTTTTATAATAATTGGACGCAGAAAATTAATTAAAAGAAATAAACCCTACTGCCCCTTTCTACACCTTCCTCTTTCGCCCTAAGTTTTTTTTTGGTAGATACGAGAAGCTCTATAATGGTATTGATACAACATGCAAGTAGAAAGCAATCAACTATATGTGAATAATCAGTTTTTAGTTTAGTCTTTTTTCATCTAAACTCCTTCAATTTCGCAATGACTATTAGTATGTACTTTTAGTTTCAATATCAGAAGTTTTGTTATCGGTCAAAAACAAAAATCTAACCTTTTGGTCGGCAAACCAAAATCTTTATTAAAGCTGGGGAGCAAAGAAAAGAAGTTGGTCAAACCTAATGTAGCAAGGGAATCAGCCAAATAATTGGCTTCTCTCGATAAACCAAAAATAAATTATACTATGAAGAGAAGAGAAGACGACGTAAATTTTGTTATATTGGATCTAGAACGAATCATCATAAAAGATTAGCTAGTGACTATTGACTCCGAGTCCGATTCTACTCCTTATGCACTTATGATTGATGAAGCGTGGAGCTTCTAGTATCGTCATGCCTTCTCCCACCAATGCTTGTACAAGAGAATGAAACAACAATTTTTAGGCCTCATTCACGGACTTGTGGCACCCGGCCGCATACACGTGTGGCGGAGGCATATCTTGGTAACACAGGTTGGCCAAATGGTAAATACCAAGTCTGATGACAATGTACATTATGCCAGAGATATGTCTCCTTGTGGCGGAGGCATAAATTATTCCAGTAACTTTCTGGAAATAAAAGTGATATTTAAAATCTTTGAAACTTAGATTAATCTCCAAAATCTATAATGTTATCTAGAATATCATGGTTGAAAAGGAAATAATTATTACTAATAAAAAGATTAACCATTTTTATTATTGTCGATCAATTAGTTAGTATATGATATATATGCTGTTTAGGGAAACTCAAGTTTTGAGTTAGTTGTGTGACTCTGCATGTTGTCCTGTCCAAAGATTAATATGCTAGCTTCTATAGAATTTTAACTGATTGTAAAATATTCCAAGATCCATCTAGTTGCCGAAAAATGTGACAAGTTCATGTAGAGGTCAAACACATCTTCAATTGACGTACGATCTTACGCAGACCGCATATAACACATCCTTCGGTGGCTTATATATAACTATATGTAATTTAAATGTAACGTAGTGGACGTACCCCACTAGCATATAATATTGTCACCACCACCGATCGTATCATATATACACTTTATATTCTCTAATGCACATATCCTAGACTCTTAACCAACAAAATAAAAGAAAGAAGCAAAAAGAAAAAGCTCGAAGATAGGAAAATGTTAAGGGAAGAATGTACTCCAAGTTCATCATGGTGGGAAGATGTTCAACATCATCATAATGATCATGCAAACTCGATTAGTTCGACGTCTTTCTACCATAAGAGTAGTAATAATAACTCACACGCCAACGCTAGCTGTGAAGAAGACAATCTCTCCGTCTCTACCGTACGCGCTTCGAATCGTTTGGACCTAACCGCTGAATCCTCCAATCATCACTCTCTCTCGGCTTCGAATCAGCCTGCCTCCTCCTCCGATGAGTTGCTTCGCGACCATGTAGTATCTTCTCATAATCATCTATGGAGTCTTGCCTTCTTGTAAGCATCTATCAAAACACTTAAATTTTATTTATCTTTTCGAACCATTAACAAATCTTCTTTAGTATCGTGTTCTTACTTACAATTCACATAACGGTTATTGTGGATTCAAAGTTTAGTTTAAGGTTTTAGGTTCTACGCTCCACTCCATAAAGAAATCATCTAGTTCTCACTATTAATACTTTCGTTTGTTTAAAAAGAATGAATGCTCCAGGCCTAAAAATAAAACAAATAAAAACATTAGAAACAAAAGAGAGGTCTAAAAGTTGGTTTACAAAAAGTATATTAGTAGCTCTTTTGAATTATTGTTCCCCAGTAAATGATTTAACGTTTGATTGGTTAGGGTATGCCTATAATTTTGCACTTATGATTATTCATCTTTATTATTGGCCACTCGAAGATGTATTTTTATTCTTATTTTATAATTAAAAGAAGTTTTAATAGTTTATAAAATACTATTTGTTTTTGTTTTTGCGTCTACTGGTTCCAATATCATGTCTTACAATTTTAAAAACAAAGTATAAACGACAACGTAATTACTTGAACAATATACGAAAACGTTATCATACCAAAAAAATATATAAACGAAAGGTCAAATGCAAACCAAATTAAAGTACCACGTTGTAACTTTTTACAATTTCCCAAAATTATTTTAGTGGAAGTTTTAATTTGTAGAGTTTCCTAAGTAAAATTAATAATCTAGCATAACACTAAATTCATTAAAACCAAAAAAAAAATCGAGCCCATATTTAACTTAAGTTTTGTAATACTAAATACCATATTCTTACACACACATTGACATTAATTTTTAAAAAATGGACAGGCCTGGTAGAAGCTTAGGAGATCAAATGATGGATCATCATCATCACATAGCATCAAGAAATTCATCAACAACATCAGAATTACCATCATTCGAGCCAGCGTGCCATAACGGTAATGGTAACGGTTGGATCTATGACCCAAATCAAGTTAGGTACGATCAAAGTAGTGACCAACGGCTGTCAAAGTTGACGGATCTTGTAGGCAAGCACTGGTCAATTGCACCACCGAATAATCCCGACATGAACCATAACCTTCATCATCACTTCGATCATGATCATTCTCAAAACGACGACATTTCTATGTACAGACAAGCCTTGGAGGTGAAAAATGAGGAAGATCTTTGTTACAATAATGGCTCAAGTGGTGGTGGTTCCTTGTTCCATGATCCTATAGAAAGTTCTAGAAGTTTCCTTGATATAAGGTTAAGTAGGCCATTAACGGATATTAATCCGTCATTTAAGCCATGCTTTAAGGCCTTAAACGTATCCGAGTTTAACAAGAAAGAACATCAAACGGCATCTCTGGTACGTATACGCTATCAAATATGTGATATCATTATCATAGCTTGCTAACGACGTCGTTTCAATTTGCTTATTATTTGATAATACGTTGTACTTTAGAATGGATTTAACGTTGATATTTCTGTTGCAATCTTTAACTTTGCTTAAGGATGCTACCATGCATTAAAATTTCTTCCCAGCATTTTGTGGCAAATATATATTCTATTTTGAAAAATATACTAAAATAACCACAAATAATTTTCAGTTTCGAAGATGCCATAAGTTTGAGAAAATTCTCAAAAGTACCACCACTTAAGCTTTTAGGAATTATTTCTAAATGTAAAGTTTGTGGTAGTTGAAATTTCCTTTTTTTTTCTTAGTAAAGTGTTTTTATTTTTCCTTTTGCTACTATTTGCATGGATTGTTTCTTAGCGTAAGAGGTTTCTAGTTCGCCTTTAGAATTGTCATCCTGCATATACAATTCAAATCCACAAAACAATGTAATATTACAAATGAAAGTCTATGTACCGACGTATAAACCCGAATTTGGAAGCTATTTTTGCAGGCAGCAGTGAGACTGGGAACAACAAACGCTGGAAAAAAGAAGAGATGTGAAGAAATTTCCGATGAGGTTTCAAAGAAGGCCAAGTGCAGTGAGGGCTCTACACTTTCGCCAGAGAAGGTAATATAATCTACATAATCTCATTATGTTTTGTGTGTACCTAAGTAAGTCTAAATTCATGCAAAAAATATAATGTGTTTCTTAGGATAACTTAAAAAACAAGTGATGAATCTACTTTAAAAAAAAAAAAAAAA
>Ga0041059_1002831_pt1 | contig 12536 bp, 13 predicted proteins | sample AraColnosormetaG_FD_56232 | JGI IMG/M metagenome (GOLD analysis project Ga0041059, IMG submission 56232) | Arabidopsis roots microbial communities from North Carolina, USA - Col MF nosort | ecosystem: Host-associated > Plants > Roots > Unclassified | place: USA: North Carolina | collected... | reverse complement strand
TTTTTTTTTTTTTTTTTTTAAAGTTACACATGTACAATATCGAAAATATGAAATATTAGAATCTAGGCTTCATTTTGCAAAAAATAAATAAAAAATAATCTAGGCTTCAATTGTCCGATTCTGCTTCTTCAATAATTTTAAAATTTATCACAAGAAAAAAAAGAAGACTCTTCGTTAATTTTCATCCATAATAATGATGTAATCAGAATTTTCAAGGATAATGGTAAAAGGATGAGACGAAGAAGATTCATCAATACAAGTATCTTTGTTTATGGGCTAATTTACAAAAGTTATCTTTATGAATCAATGTTAATAAAAAGTAACTTTAAAGACTAATTCACTTATAAAAGTAACATAGAGATCTTGATGCCAATGTCCTAAAAGAATAAGCGTTTCAATTTCACTTGGAAATGTTTAAGACCTACGACCTACTTCAAAAACACAAACAAAAACAAATGAAGCATGAGTAGTCACATTAGATAGTATGACAATAACAAGATCACGACACATGATGAATAATAGATGCATCTTTTGTATGACTGAGAGCCATTTGTTTTAACAAGAACAGGCACTGTTCGATCCGATCCCAGCCAATGATGAATATAATGTCTATTTTGACTCATCATTTTCAACAAAATGTGAATCAAACGAAACTGGTTTTATAACCTAAAAGGTACAGGAAAATCCTCGAGAGCTTATCTTGATACGATAATGGAATATAAATAGAACTAGGATTCTTAGTTCTTAAAGAGCAAAGGCTAAAACGAAAGAAAAATTGTCCAAAAAAGTAACAACTCAAATGCAACAGTAGCTAAAGCCTGTGTTTTCAGGTAAAAATGCTAAATTTCAACTGTGATAAGTCATGATGTTGGCATATATAACTATACAAAACACAGTGAAGTAAAACACAAATAAGTACGAGCTTAGAGATTTGATGCGTCGTACCGTGAACCTAAGAAGAGTCATTCCTCATTGTGACAAGCTACTTTCTAAGAGGGTCTCAGACTCAGAGAGCTGCTTTCTTCACCTCGAAAAAATTTGAGCGTTCTCTGTTTGCTGCATCAATGTCTTCTTGTGATGCCACGGCCACTGCAACGCCTTTATCACTAACAGAGTCTATTGCCTCTGCGAATTCCTTGAAGTCCTTCAAACTGAAAAAGGATAAAATGGAAGTTACTTTTCTTATCTGTTTGATAATAACTATGTCGAAGAATTGCAACTGGCTATTTGGTAATATTCAAAGAAGTCGTTAAACTCCTAACACTACAAAACTCAGATCACAACATTGTCCCCAAGGATTTCATAAATCCCCACAGGATATCCGCGGCATACCATTATGTGGAAAGTGAAAAAGTTGTATAAATTGATTTGTATATACGCTAAAGCAAAAATGAGAGAATGCTGTTAACCTTGTAGATAATATCTCTTCACGCCTTATTTGCCTCTCTTCGTCGGTTACATTAAGTAAATGCCTCAACAAACTGTTGATAGAGATGGGAAATTAGATTGAAATTCATTACATTCCTTGAAAAAAAGCCAACAAAGACCAGAGAAGAACCCATAAATAAACATCATACCTGGTATAACCTTTGGCATCAGGGAGTTGGTATGAATCGACATCGCCAATTGTCCCAATAATTGCTTTGGTAAGGGTGTCTTCATCGACATCGAGGCCACGTAAGAAATCCCCAGTTCCATCATATATGTCTAGAGTCTTTAATAGGTTGGGATCACGGTAAGATAAGAACGAAAATACTCCTGTGCAAGAGAAAATCCAAAGGTCAGGTCTGACGCAGAATTTGCAACTTGGGGAAGACTCTGTCAGATCAAAATCAAAATGGAAAAGAAAAACAGTTTACCCGAATGTGAATCAAAATCACAGGAACCTCCATATGCACCACCACTTACACGAACACGATCCCATAACCATGTGTTACTAATATGCTTTGATATAACATATGAACTCCCATCAAGTTTGTAGCCACTGCTGTATATATTTCCCGCTTTTCCCACATAGTTCACCTGTCAAAAAGGCAAGAATAGAATTGTGGAGTAAGTAGAAGACGGGTGAAGAGAAATACACGCCAAAGGACACAAAATATATAGAAGGGTTTTCATTTTATTTACCTGGGTTGGTATTACTATAGCTTCATTTCTCAAAGGAAGTCGAGCATCCCAAGTGACGAGTTCACCAGACGGATTTTCAGGGAGTAAATCAAGAAATTTTCCAACATATTTTTCCGTGTTTGTGAGGGACTTCCCATCAGCAGTCATATTAACTATGCAACCATTCCTGGAAAGGAAAGATCTTCTGATTTCCTCAAGTGAGGATGAAATTCCTTCCCAGTCTTGATCCACCTTCTGTTCAAGAGTGTGTAGAAATTCAAGGTAACTACAACAAAGATCAAAGCAAAACTCTATTAGGCTCTATAAGTATAAGATCAAACTAAGAATATGAATTAAGTTTCTTCTCCCACAGATGCAATCAAATCAAGAGGTCAAAACAAATGGTAAAAACTAACAATGAAAGAAAGAGTGATCAAGTTCCAACCTGAGACCACCCATCTGTTCAGACATCCATCCAGCAACGTTCAACATTGCATCCATCCTCGCAGCAGCAATTCCTTGACCACTTCCCCTCAATCGGTTCTAAAATGAATACGAGTTGGTGTTATATTACTACCACCGTTTTCTATTAAGAATGCAAAAGGAAGAAGGAACTGCATACCTCCATTCGTGCTCTACTCTGAGAAACGAATTGTTTAAACCGCTGTTGATCGGTAAATCGAACCTCTTGCAGCACACAGTTCATCTGCAGCAAGGCAAAAGTGAATGAAACATAAGAATCAAACTACAACTTCTATAGGAAATTAACTAGAATTTTAAGAATCTCAAACTACAGCTAATTTCTATGTCTCCATTTTTTGTACTTTAAACTCGAAAGTTAGGATTATTTCTTGAATATGCTCATACTAAAATTCAGCTCTAAAATTAACAGAATCAGTTTTCAAATAGCGAACGATTGGCTAGTGTACCTCTGTACTCTAACTTGAACACACAAATATAGTATAAGATACTGCTCAGCAAATGACATGAGCATAGGGAGAGGTAAAAAGTGAGCATTTCTGCGTTAAGAGGGAAGAGATCAGGAGACAGAAGAGATACTTCATAGACGCAGACACAAATGAAAGAAACAGGTTTTGCTTTCTGATAAACCGATGGACAGAAGAGCTATCCACAAGGCTATAGTTAGAGGACATGAGGCAAAAAGTTTAAACTTGCACTCTACATCTTGAGAACCAAGGCAGAACCTGATCTGTCAGCTAGAAAACTCTAAATTAACTATCCCAACGTATGTTATCTCCAGCTAAATGTGATAAGTTAAAGCAAATTACCAAATTGAAAAGGTCTTCAGCGCGTCCAACCATGGATTTTCCACGCACAATGATTTTGCTACATGGATCATCCCTACCATACACAGAGGATGTAAGGGGATAAACTGATATCCCTCCTGTCTTTCTTCCAATTAACTGATTAAGTTGTACAAAAGTCAAATCTTGCGTGCCCATCTCTAGTAATGATTGACTGTCAAAACAGAAATTATATAGGAGTTAAAAGTTAAAACGAATTTAGCATAGGGTATCCCACTGGCTTATACTGACGGAAAAGATTATGAATAGGATACTCAGTAATAAACCCCAACTGGAAACAATCGTTGGTCAAATCTACGGAAGATTAAGAACATAGCATGCGAATGTCTAGTGTGAGACAAGAGAAAAGTGTAATGAAGCTACTAAGAAAATTGACAGTGAAATTGGAAGCAAATGTTAGTAAGAGTATGTAACTGGAAATCGACCTTGATACTGCTATAACTAAAATGCAACTAAGAAATAGTATAACAGATCATGACACTATAGCAGGAGGCTTGAAAGCTGCCTTTTGACATAGCATTTCAACTGAGTGTTGTTGAGAACACTTAAGTAAAAGTCAAGAATAGTAAAATAGACATGGACACTCCCTCGGACAAAAACCAAGCTATATGTTATTCTAAATGCTTAAAACTACGTCAGACATCCGAAATTGTGATTTGGTTAGAGATTCAATCAGGAGAACAGGGAATGCTTGGAATTTTTTTGTAGCAGTATTCTTCATTAAATATTTTCACCATTTGCATTTCTGGAAAAATTAGGTGAATAACCAAAAGCAGAATATAAAGTCTTACGGTTAAATCATCAGATGTAGAAGTCAACAAGTTACCAGAAGAGGGGTATCAGTTGAAGAAGCTCATGCTTTACTGAGCCCATATCAAAGACTACTTCAGTGTAGAGTATATTATTTGTAAAGAGATCATTCCGCAACACCTTCACGCCATTAATATCTCCAACCTATAAAGCACCATATCAGCATCAAGCTGAGAAATTAAAAGGAATCCAACAACAGCAGAGAGCTAATATAATCATCACCTCAGTGGGAACATATATAGGTTCTTTTGGAATGTCACTCAAATTTAAACTTGGAACGCATTTCAGTGCGTCAGGAGGGTCAGGAGTCTCTTGCTTCAATCTCAACTCCTCTGTGGCACGCGCTAGTTCTGTAAGATCCTCTTCTGTCATACTTGCTTTAACTTTTTCTAGAATACTTTTCTCCTCCGCTTCCTCTAGAGAAGCTTTTTCTGGATCAGGCTGACAAACGTGTTTTGGGCATAAGATTATAGAAACATTAGACAGCAATGAGAAACTCGGAGACAAAAAATACCTGCATCTCTATAGTAACACAATGAGGGTTGTTCAAAATATACTCCTCTATCAGCGGAGAAAAGACAGACTTGGATCCTTTCTCAGCTATTCTAGCTTTCAGGGACTTCAATGGTTCCTCATACTTTAATGGCTCAAAAGGATCCATGTCGTATATCCATTTCGCCTAAACATCCAACACTAAAATAAGAAACTATACAAATATATTAGATAAGACAAACCAAAGAAAAAGGCAGATAAACTCACAATTGATTGAAGCATAAGTGATAAACCACGAGGGGACGACCCTGTATTGTTTTCTCTCAGAGAAAACTCAATGGTATTCATGGATGCTTCAACAGCATCAGTGTCAAACCCCTCATCTGCCAACTTTCTCAGAGTATTCATGACCAACTCTTCAACTTTTTGGACATTATCATCGGAAACACCTTTCAAACCTATACTGAATTGGGGCTGGAGAAGTTCATCTTCCATCCCACTATTAACAAGAGCTTCTCCTAAACCGCTTTCCAATAAGATTTTTCTCAATGGGGAGGCAGGAGTCCCAAGCATTAGATGATCCAAAAACCCAAGTGCGAGTTGAGTTTGTAAGTCCAGTGGCTTGTCAGAGAGAAGCCAGTTAAGGCACACCATATGCTTCTTCTTAAGGTCACCATCTTCACCAGCAGGGTATTTTTCAACAATCCTACGAGGTCTAGAGAAAAGCTTTTGTGGTTCAACCTTTGAACTATCTCGAGCTGGACTTGCATCAAACATGTCCAAGTATTCTGCACAAATTAGTAAAATAGAGACAAAATCTGTAAAACAATAACATAATGGCGAACATAGATCAAGAAAAGGAAATGCCCCAACAGAAAGTACAATTTAAGATATGGCTCTTTACCACTCAAGACGCGAAGGCGGTGAACTGGATCGTCATCTCCATAGAACCATATCCTGGCATTGCTAGGGTGATAATACTGACGGTGGAACTCCTGGAATTTTTCACATGAAGAACAATAAATATGCATCGGAGATCATAACATACAGAGTATTACGCTTTTGTCGCAAGATAATATCATATTATTTCAACGTTTAATTATATCACATGACGTACTTAACAAACCTTAAATTTCTCGAACGTAAGCTTGGGGATATCTTTTGGATCACCTCCACTGTCAACACCGTATGTATTTTCTGGACATAATGCCTATTAAAAGAAAATAGAAGAGAAAACAAGTGTGTTCCATAAGCACCACACTGTACCAAAGAATAATGAAAGCAGATTATCTAACAAAGACTTCAGGAGCAGATGTTGAAGTATTGTTTTGTGAGAAACTTCAATTATTAATACGAAACCAACAAACTATTAAATGCAGACGCGTACATGCAAAGATAAATATCTCTATACACACACACACACACACACACATTTAATCAGATAAGCTATAAAACATCAAAAATTAACAAAGCTAAATTTTTAGACACTGCACATCCACTCAAAACATTTACAGAAATTCATTCTTAGAAATAGATTGTGGACGAATAATTCAAGAAAATTAAGGAACAATCAAAACTTGCCTGTTGAGTAACCCGCCCTAGTATATTATCAGGCTGTGAATAGACACCTTTCATCTCATTAAAAACAACGCCTGATATGTGAAACATCAAAAAAGAGACAGGGAGAGTAAGTTAATAGATTAGAGGTTCAACAAACGGAAAGATAAAAACAAACAAGCTTTTAAACTAGGCATATGTAATAAATAGAACCTTTGTAAGATATGTCCTCTGAAGGATCGTTAAGCTCATAATGCCAACCCTCCTGCTGAAAAGTGTGAACATCATCCACACACTTGGGGAAGAATACAGCGTCCAAGTATACATCGACAAGATTGTAGAAATCCTAGCATAGATAGTGATGAAATGTGATCAGACCAAACTTGAATATATGACAGTGGTTGGGGAAGAAAAGAGTATTTATATATTATTACCTTTTTATTTGTGGAAGCAACTGGGTAACAAGTCCTATCAGGATATGTGAATGCGTTTAGGAAAGTATGCAAACTTCCCTTTAATAATTCGACAAATGGTTCTTTCATCGGGTACTTTCTTGACCCACATAATACGCTATGTTCCAGTATGTGAGGAATGCCAGTGGAATCCTTCCTGCATCAAGAACCAAACTTTTATCAAACCACTGTCAACCACTTCCACTTACAATTTTCGCTAGCTCGTGGTACCTATTCCAACTGAAAGTGCAAAACTATTCAACATTGGCTAATTTTTGACCTTGATATGCTACAATTTCACTCACTCGACTATAATCCAAGAACGAAGCCTCATATACCACAAATTTCTTACAAACCGTTAAGAAATCACCGAGATGAACATAAATTTCCAAGTCACCTATACTAAAGATAAACTAGTAGGACAGATTCATGTGTTCTAGAACACACTTACGGAGGAGTCCTGAAAACAATGCCAAACACCTTGTTCTCATCATCGTTAGAAACAGACATCACCTCGCAACCAGTTTTCTTGTGTTTGAAGAGAACAGCCTTAGATTTACACTCTGAGATAAACTCTTCAGAGACTTTCTCAAATCCAAGCTTCTCAGCCTCATCTTGACCTACATTTGACTCTCATCAGAACACTATTTAACCAAAAACATAAATCAAATATGAGAAGAAAATGTTCCATTTTATCCTAACGCAGGTATAGTGTCAATTTGATCAAAAGCCCAAGGAAATTTCTCTATAAGAGAGTGTTTGTGGAGTAAAGTAACATCAACTAAACACAAATTTCACCAACGAGAAACACTCTGAATCTAGAAACTACTCGGAAAATAGAAACATTTGAAATTTTACAGAGAAAGAGTACAGATTCAATTCCAGCTAAAGAGTTTGATTATCTCACCGGGATAAGAAGAAGGTGCGGATTGTGTAGCGACGGCGCGAATAGATAAGCGAGAGAACTGTCCATTGAGACCACGACTCGCGGCGGAGAGTAGTTTCAAGCCTCGTCGTAGAAATAGCCGTCTCCCAGCAGCTTCTAGAGTAGAAAGCCGGCGAATGTTGCGGCCGGAGGCACCGACGACGGTCGTTGACGATGAGGGAGACAAGTAAGAGCGAGGGAGCTGGCGGAAAGAGCGGAAGAAGAGAGAGGTCGAAGTAATGGTCGAGGAACAAGTTAATGACCGGAGCATGGCTACCGGAATATTTTCTCCGGCAAAGACTGTGCTTAAGGATGCGAATAGTTTAATCCGACCGCGAGGAGTTTTAAAGCGGTTCGGTTCGAAAATTTAAACCGGAGGTGCAAATTTCGAAATCTATGTGTATGGACCTAACCGGTTATTGATATGGCCGAACAATCTTATACGAATGATTTATCGAATATACAGGAGTTTGATACACAAATTCACAGCAATTAGAGATTAAAATCATAAGTTATTTGTATGTTCAACTCTCCGAAATTTGACGATTAAAATCATAAATTATTATTAAAGTTAACAATATGATTATATAAAAGGATTATGTCATCTAATACCATACTTGAGCATCAAGATTCAACTTATGATAAACTCCAAAAACTTCTGCATCAATTTCGAAGCATTTTGAGAATTATGGTTATGGAGATGGAAGCAGTGTCCTTCCTCTTCTTCCTCAATCACCTCAACACTTCCTTTCCACTGACTCTTCTCCAGCTTCGCCGCATAAGCCAATCCTTGCCGCCAAAACACATCTTTTCCGGCAACCGCAACCAAAACCTTTTCACATCCCATCTCGGAAACATCCGATCCGGATCCAACAACATTAAACCACGGATCATTCACTCCATCAACACTATTCGGGCTAACGATATTTTCCCAAATATATGCGATCTTGTTTCTGACTTCTCCGTCTTGTACATCGTGTTCGTCGATCGGTTCTTTCCCCCAAAAACCTGGATGCACCATAACAATCCCTTTGATTGTAGGGCTAAGCTTCTCCTTACCAGCTCTTATTCCCATGTGATGCGATATATTGGCTCCGGCACTATCTCCGGCGATAAAAACTCTGTCGAAATCAGCGTATTCATTAATCCAATCATCAGAATGAGAAAAGATCCACTGAATCGCAGACCATGAATCGTCGTAAGCCGCCGGAACCGGATGCTCTGGCGCAAGACGGTACTGAACCGACACGGCTAGGCAGTTAGCGGTTATAACAACCTCCGTGAGGTAGTTATGGTAAACCGGAGAGAAAGGAGATTGTATGATGTAAGCTCCGCCGTGAAAGTAGATGAGTAGAGGTATTTTGTTACCGGCGGTGTCGAGTTTTCTAGATTTGTTGGGGAGAAACATACGGACGGAGAGGTTGTGGTCCGATGAGTACATGACGTCTTTCGAAACGACATCGTTTTGTGGGTTTAAAGACGTTGGTTTGATGTCGTTGCCGCTAAGCCGCTCGACTCGGCCGTTCTTATGAATTCGGATGAATGGTAGATGATGCTCTGTGGTTAGATCAGATTCCATCTTCTTTGGAAAAGAGAGTGAAGAACAGAAACAGAGTAATATGTATGTGAGTTTACTATATGTATGAGTATACACTGATTCATCCAATCAAACCCTGACAAGTACACAGCTTGATATGAACTGGTTTGGTTAAATTTGATATGATCATAAGTTACTTTTGCTAACAAATCATTAGTTATTTTTAGCAAAATGATAAAATCACAAGTTGCTTAACCAATATTGCTTTCCATATTTGGATATTAATCAGACTAGAGGTGGACCCGATGGTGTATAACCAAAAACTCTTATTACAAATGTATCCAGACAATAACCCGACCTCAATCCATCTTGTGAGTACTTGTATACATATGCATGCACCAGTCGTTACCTTCTTGATTCTGAGCCTGTAATAACTAATAGCCACAAATTAGATCAATAACATTGTACATCTATTCCTTTTCTTTTTTTTTTTGTCAAACTGTACATCTATTCCTTTGAACCCAATTCAATGACAATTTGAGGTTTGTTATGATACATGTATATGCATAAAACGTATTTGAAACTAAATTGTGTTACTATTTGTCAGCAACAAAAAATAAAATAAAATATTAGACCACAAATCTCATATAGTCACAACCGAGTCATTCCTGTATTTAATTCCTTAACCATAATTATATAGAGAACCAAATCAAATTCAAAGGTTACATCAAAATTTATTCGTGTCACACAAAGAACAATGTTAACCAGTGATAAACTCCACAAATCTCTTCATGAAGCTGGGAGCATTTTCAGAACTTGGATTTAAGAGATGGAAGCAATGCTCTTCATCTTCTTCCTCAATCACCTCCACCTCTCCTTTCCACCCACTCTTCTTTAGCTTCGCCGCGTAAGCTAATCCTTGCCGCCAAAACACATCTTTCCCAGCCACCTCAACCAAAACCTTGTCACATCCCATCCCGGAAAAATTCGACCCGGATCCAACCACATTAAACCACGGATCATCCGCTCCATCAACACTATTCGGACTCACAATTTTCTCCCAAACTTCTGCAACTCCGTCTCTGATCTCTCTATCTTGCACATCGTGCTCATCGACCGGATCTTTCCCCCAAATCGCTGGATGCACAATCACAGTCCCTTTGATTCTAGGCTTAAGCTTCTCTTTACCAGCTCTCATAGCCATGTGATGAGATATATTACCACCGGCACTATCTCCGGCGAGAAAAACTCTTTCGAAATCAGCGTATTTGTTAATCCAATCTTCTTCACCAGATCCACAGGAATGTGAGAAAATCCATTGAATAGCAGACCATGTATCTTCATAGGCAGCCGGAACCGGATCTTCCGGTGCACGGCGGTATTGAACCGAGACGGCGAGGCAGTTAGCGGATTTAACTACCTCCGTGAGGAAATTGTGGTAGATTGGGGAGAAAGGGGATTCGTTTATCCAAGCTCCGCCGTGGAAGTAGATAAGTAGAGGGAGTTTGTTACCGGCGGCGAGTTGTGTTGATTTGTGAGGGAGAAAGAGACGAACGGAGAGGTTATGCCCCGGTGAGTAGACAACGTCTTTTGAAACGACGTCGTTTCGTGGGTTTAGAGAAGCCGGGACTGTTTCGGTGCCGGAAAGACGTTCGATACGACCGTCTTTGTAAACCCTGACGAACGGAGGATGCTCGGAGATGATTTCAGATGAAGAGTGTGAACAAATGCAACGAAGAGTGGTTGGAGTTGATAGTCGGCGAATGTTGCGGCCTGAGACGGCGATGGTGGTCGGTGAGGAGTAAGAGCGAGGGAGTTGGCGAAAGAAGCGGAGGAAGAGAGAGGGTGAAGCAAGTGAAGAAGAACAAGTGATTCTTCGGAGCATGGTTCCCGGAATATTTTCTACGGCGAAAGAGGTTGCACTTTTTTGGATAAGGATTTTTATGAAGATAGATAAACCGACCGACAAGATAAAAATCTAATAAGAATTTGAATACAAAAAAAAACAAATTAATATTTTACACATATTTTTTTCTCATGTTGAAGAAAATAATAACACACATTTAACAGGTTCATATAACTCTCACACAGTCTGAAATTCATGTATTTTATTTCTTAAAAACAAGATTACATGATCATGAAGAACATTTACACAAAAAACATTCTTTCAAGTTTCAACCAATAATAAACTCGACAAACTTCTTCAAGAATTTCAAAGCCTTATCAGATTTAGGATTCTGCAAATGAAACACATGGTCCTCACCTTCTTCCTCAACCACCTCAACAGTACCTTCCCACTCACACTTCTCCAGCTTCGCCGCATAAGCCAATCCTTGCCTAACAAACACATCTTTCCCAGCTACCGCAACCAAAACCTTATCACATCCCAACCCAGAAAAATCCGACCCGGATCCGTTTACATTAAACAACGGATCATCCGTCCCATTAACACTATTCGGACTCGCAATCTTCTCCCAAATTTCCGCGATTCCGCTTCTCGTTTCTTTATCTTGCACATCGTATTCATCAACCGGATCTGTTCCCCAGAAAGCTGGATGAACAACAGCAATACCTTTGATTTTGAGATCTAGCTTCTTCTCTTTACCAGCTTTCATCGCCATGTGATGCGATATGTTACCGCCTGCGCTATCTCCGCCGAGGAAAACTTTACCGAAATCGGCGTGTTTGTTAATCCAATCTACAGGACCAGATCCATTAGAATGAGCAAAAATCCACTGAATCGCGGACCATACATCTTCATAAGCCGCCGGAACAGGATCTTCCGGTGCACGGCGATACTGAACAGAGACAGCGAGGCAGTTAGCGGATTTGACTACTTCAGTGAGGTAATTGTGGTAGAGTGGGGAGAAAGGTGACTCGATGATCCAAGCTCCGCCGTGGATGTAGATAAGTAGAGGGAGCTTGTTACCGGCGGTGAGTTTTGTTGATTTGTGAGGGAGGAAGAGACGAACGGAGAGGTTATTCTCCGGTGAGTATATAACGTCTTTTGAAACGACGTCGTATGTTGGATCTAGAGAGGCCGGGATGGTATCGGTGCCGATGAGTCGTTCTACACGACCGTCTTTGTAAATCCGGCAGAAAGGAAGAAACTCGGAGGCGATTTCAGATTCCATTGATTGAAGAAGAATGAAGAAGAGTGTTGTTAGTTGGAGTTGGAGTTGGAGTTGGAGTGAGCCTTTTTAATTATTAGTAGTGAATTGCTATTTAAATGAAAATAATTGTTCTTTGCATCGACGCGTAGCAATAAGAGTGGCCACGTAGCTTTTTTCTGTTTTTTTTTTTTTTTTTTTCTTTTTTATTTTTTTTTTTTT
>Ga0041059_1002830_pt1 | contig 12538 bp, 8 predicted proteins | sample AraColnosormetaG_FD_56232 | JGI IMG/M metagenome (GOLD analysis project Ga0041059, IMG submission 56232) | Arabidopsis roots microbial communities from North Carolina, USA - Col MF nosort | ecosystem: Host-associated > Plants > Roots > Unclassified | place: USA: North Carolina | collected 2013-09-02 | reverse complement strand
TGGGCTTCCAGTCTTCATAATCAAAAGTAACTGAAGACCAGTCTTAAAGCTGGAACATTTGAACTAAACATATACGACTGCTCCTATCGCTCTAGAAATTTTAATTAACAATTATTCATAGTTACTTAATTACAAAGACAACAATAAAGGTGAACGAATAAATTAAAGGAAAATTATGAAAATAGTTTAATTTGTATGAAACTTTTCATCCGCATACCAAATGTCATATACTCTTATCTTACATTTTTCTCTTGGGACATATTTTTGGAGCGAACACTTTCGCATGTACGATAAGGTTCAGTGGTCTGAGCTTCGACTACGTTAAAATGATGATTAGGGTTTACTAATTTGGAATTAGGAGTTACATTTAAGGTTAAAAGTTTATGAGTTTCAAGTTTCAACGAAGCTTTAAAGTTTAAACGATGGTTAAAGTTTTATGATTATGGTGGGCTATGTTATAGTTCTTTCAATTTCGTTGGGCCAAATGGGCTAAACGATTAACGACCCTATGAATGGGCCTGAAAAAATGAAAGCCACGTGTCAGACCCCCACAATGGACTTTGACTCGGTGCGGCTGCCGGAGAGAATAATTAATTATCAACTCCGATGAAAAGAAAACAAATACAAAGTTCCAACAAAAATCGAAATTCACAATTTCTCTTCTTCTAAATCCATGGAGTGATGATGATGATAGATAGATTGAATCCAAACACAAACCGGATCCGAGATTAAAAACAATCCGGATTGTTTATATTTACTTTAGATCGGAGAAAGATGCCGCCGGCGACCGGAGATATCGATCGTCAGATCGAGCAGCTTATGGAGTGTAAAGCGTTATCTGAAACGGAGGTGAAGATGTTGTGTGAGCACGCAAAGACGATTCTTGTGGAAGAGTATAATGTTCAACCGGTTAAATGTCCGGTTACCGTCTGCGGTGATATCCACGGCCAATTTTACGATCTAATCGAGCTTTTTCGTATCGGTGGTTCTTCTCCTGATACTAATTATCTTTTCATGGGTGATTATGTTGGTGAGAGTCTCTCTTTACCTTATAGCTTTTTTTAGGGTTTCTACATTTCTCACATCTCTTGATTTGGATTTGGGTATTTTCCCTAATTTGGATTTGATTTTGTTGACCTTTTGGGGCTAATGTAGACTTATTTGGAAGTGTTTACTAGAAATGGATAGATTATTGTTTATCTATCGAAAAGTTTTGGTTTTGGAAGATTTTGTCATTGAAAAGACGAAACTTTTGTTTTAGCTGTTAACTATTCTCAGGGCTTCTACAATGGAGTAGCTTGACCTTGGGAGATATAACATTTTAATGTAGTTTGTGAAGCTTCATGTTCGAGTACTCGGATTTGTGTTTCTCTTTTCTCTGTTTAAGTGCCTTAAGCTCCGTTTCCTACTTAAGTTGCTCAATTAGCTAACTAATGGATCATTGTTAAACTTGTGAAGATCGAGGGTATTATTCTGTGGAGACAGTCTCACTTTTGGTAGCACTGAAAGTTCGTTACAGAGATAGACTTACTATCCTAAGAGGGAATCATGAAAGCCGTCAAATTACTCAAGTGTAAGTTGTTTTCTCTACTAAGTTTTGTATTATAAGCTTCTCAGCCTCTCTCAAAATGTTTCTTGCTGATTGCTTACCTTTTTCAGGTATGGGTTTTATGATGAATGTTTGAGGAAATATGGAAATGCTAATGTATGGAAGCACTTCACTGATCTTTTTGATTATCTTCCACTTACAGCTCTTATTGAGAGTCAGGTATTTAAAAAACTAATGAGCGTTTTCACTACCTTAGACAATCTCTTCTCTGTTTCTGCTGTTTTGGACTTGACTACAGAACTCTTTTTTTCTGTAGGTTTTCTGTTTACATGGAGGACTTTCACCTTCTTTAGATACACTTGACAACATCCGATCTTTAGATCGAATTCAAGAGGTTAGTTCCAGAATCCAAACCAACAAAAGGATGCACCTTACTTGATGTTTACATAACGAGACTAAGATGTTTGTGTTGCCTCTAGGTTCCACATGAAGGACCAATGTGTGATCTCTTATGGTCTGATCCAGATGACCGATGCGGTTGGGGAATATCTCCTCGTGGTGCAGGCTACACTTTCGGACAAGATATCGCTACTCAGTTTAACCACACCAATGGACTCTCTCTGATTTCAAGAGCACATCAACTTGTCATGGAAGGTTTTAATTGGTGCCAAGAAAAGAACGTTGTGACTGTATTTAGTGCCCCAAACTATTGCTACCGTTGTGGCAACATGGCTGCGATTCTAGAGATCGGTGAGAACATGGACCAGAATTTCCTTCAGTTTGATCCAGCTCCACGTCAAGTCGAACCCGAAACCACTCGCAAGACTCCAGATTATTTTTTGTAAGTACCAAAAGAACTAAAGCTGCAATTCCACACACTAGCTCTTCGTCTCTTTTGCTTCTATTCTTAACCACTTTTTGTAATTTCATATTCCTTACGTCTATTTCTGTTTGTTAAACTCTCCATTGTCTTTTAAAATCCGTAATTTTTTGTGTGCAAAGATTCTGGTCCAAGTAACTGAAACCGCTATCACCAAATTCTATTGAAGCCAACTTTGTACAGAGAAATGATGATCATGTTACACAGCAAAAGCCCTAGCTAGGTAGATATAAATATGAATGTTGTGGAGAGGTACAGACAATAAACAAACAAGCTGGAGCTGAGATCTAATCTATAGAAAAACAACACTCAGATCAAAATAAGATGAATCGAGAGTTTCAAGAGCTTTCTAGTTCGCTTTGGATCCAATCTTGTGCACACATCAAGGCTTGCACGGTACTCGGTCTAAGCGAACGCCATGTTTCACTAACCCGTCTCCTTTGACAAGTTTCAAAGGCGTCTTCTTCTGATGATACATTCAACATTGGAACTGCTAACACGTTACGTGCCATCATGGAGAGAATTGGGTACTTAGGTGTGTGAACTTTCCACCAGTTCAGGATGTCGAAATCTGAATTCCGGGGAAAAAGTGGCTCTTCTAGATACTTTTCTAGATCTGATTTAGAGTCTTGACCCGGTGTAGTAGTTGTTTCGTTAATGTACCTATCGAATTCTGTGAGTCTATCGTCAGGCTCTTTCCCATGGGCAACACCGTTTGACCGATGATGATGATTCTGCCAGTCAAGAGCTTGATTTGACGACGCTAATAGCGATCCTACAGAATGCTCATCGTACAGCAGTTTGATGCACTCAGAAATATCTTCAATGAGCTCTGAAGCACTAGTACCATAAAACAGAGGGTAATAGTATTCAACCAGCTTCATTTTGAACCGCGGGTCTAATATGGTAGCGATGGCTAGAACCAGGTAGTTTTTATCCCAGAAATCGTCAAATTTCTTTCTCATGTTTACAACTAGAGAGCTAATGAAATCATCCGGGTTCTTGCTCCACTCAATTAACCGGAGGTGTATGTCGCATACCTCTGGGAAGTACATATTGGCGGGTAAACAACTGCTCTTTGTGAATGCATTTATCACTTCAACAAAGACTTTCAAGAACTCAACAATTGTTCCTAATCTCTCCCATTCCAAATCAGATGGACATAACACGGAATCAGGATCATGTTCATTCATGAGCGAAAACGCGCTCTTTTGCTCTAAAGCATTCTCCAGCATGGTGCATGTTGAGTCCCATCTCATTGGGTCATCGATGCATAGGTTCCTTTCACTTACAGCTCCCGTTTCAACTATCCACTGGTTGAATCTATCTTGAATAGATTCTGAGCTTTTAACATATCTAATACTCTCTCGAATAATGTTTATTGTGTCACAACAAGCTTCCAGGGAATCTTGAACCATCTCGTTAATGACATTAACTCCACAGCTCACATCAAACAATTGGCCGTAACAGTAAAGGAACTTATTCTGCGATAACCGGTCTCTGATTTTACTAGCTACGTTCTCACTAAACGGAGGAGCATGACTCGACGCCATAGAAAACAACTTCCGGTCAATATCCCACTCCATCAAACACGTCATTATAACTTCAGCAAGCATCTCACCACTATGAGATGGATCAACCATAAAGAAGTTCAAAACTCTCTTTTTCAATTCCCATCCTTCATCAATATAATGCGCTGCCAAACACAAGAATTCATCAGAATCACCCGAACCACTCCACACATCAACACTAATACTAATCTTCCCAGGTAACTTATCCAACGCTTCGAAAATCTTATGCTTCTCTTTCGCATAAATCTCCATACAATCAGATTCAACTCTTTCAAAAGCAACAAGCTCAAACAAAGGCTGTAAATTTCCAATAAACATTCTGAATCCAACATCTTCAACCATACTCAACGGATAACCATGTAAGATAATCATCCTGGCTAAATCGAATCGACACCGCCTCTGATCCAAACCCATACTCACAACATTAACATCTTCATGTTCTTCTTTCTCATGTTCATATCTAACATTCACTACACTAAGCACTTCTTCATCCTTTATCCGCTCATTAGCTAACTCTTTCTTCTTCCCCTTAACGAAATACTGAGCAACACCGTTGTTGTTACCATTAGTTCTCCTCCTACATCTAATCAAATGGTTCCTCAAATGCGAAGTCCCGCTCGCGCTTGAGCCGCTAAGTCGCTTCTTACAATGCCTGCAGATTGCAATGTATGTCTCACCTTTTCTAACTCTATCGAAATCATTCCACACTACTGATTTCAATCTACCAGATTTTACAATCACTGCATCTGACAAATCCATCTCATTGTTTATCATCAGTTTCTTCTGTCTCCTACACATGTAAACAAATAGCAGAATTTTCACCAGATAATTCGAATTCAAACAACGAAACCAAGTTACACAAAACCTAAAATCTCATAGTTTCCATTTGCATAAAGCTTTTAAGAAACCATCGAATTGTCAAGAAAAAAGGTTAGAATCTGAGCTCTAAAGCACATGTACCTCTTCATTCAAGTCGCAGCGGTAAGCTTCTCACTGGTGGTTTAACGGCGGCGAAGTCTCTCAGTGTCGGTGGTCGCGGCGGTAGGGTTTTAAGAAGAGGAAGAAAAAAAAGCTGAAAGCTTTTCTGTTAGCGAGAGATATTTTTTTGAAACGGCGAACAAAAAGTAAATTTACGAAATGAGACCTTGGATTCATGTAACTTTAGAAATATAGCCCAAAGTTAGTTTATCATCAAAATTGTCCTTTTTTTTAAATCTAATATTAAATTATATTCAAAGAAAAATAAACTTTTATACATGTAAATGCAAAAGACTTTTCTTAAAAATTAAAAGAGATATTATCGATGGTGTTATCTTGTCAAAGCAAACCACGTTTGGATCCCGCCTTTGTATTTCTCACAACTCCCTCTCCTTGTTGTCCTTAACTGGTTTCTAATGTTTTTGTCTATCAAATTGTACTTTTTCGATTGCTTATGTTCATATAAACACACTTCTCTCCACGTCGCAAGGTTTGAGCCTGAACGTCTGCGATATGTTGTTCATCTTGTCGAACATAGAGCCGCTTTGGAAGCTCGCAGTCACTGCTTTGAAACCCCTCTCCGCGTTGTTTAAGTAACTAGAGTTGTATGACTCAGCTGCTTTTGAATTGTGGAGCCGATATTGAGGCTCAGAATGAAGTTGGACATACTTCTCTAAGAATTGCTCTTCAAAAATGAAAATCTCGATCTTTCAAGTAAATTTGTTTATCTTTTAAACTTTGTTGTGAGTCTTTGTAAATGAAAAATAACATGTTTATGTCCTCTTGATTGCAGCTTCTTCTTGAAAGAGGTGTCAATCTGAATGCTTTTAATTTTTATTTGCATAAAGCTTTTAAGAAACCATCTTTATAAATATAGCCCAAAGGTATGTTATTATCAAAATGGTGTTGGTGAACATGTTGATGTTGTTACCTCCTCGGATGTGTCTCTCGACATGGATTTAATCAAATTTTTTTTTTAAATTGTTTTTTTAATAAACTTATGGTACATAAATTAACAGTTGTATAGTCTTATCAAAATCACAAAAAAAAAAACGATGTAGTAAAAATATTAATAGTAAAATCTATCAAGAATTAATAAAATATTTTGAAAACATACAAAATTCCAAGAGAAATTATAGCGGGTTGCAAAAATGGATCACCACAAACAATAATAGCAAACGAGAACAAAACTCAAAACAATTTAGGTCTCTGAAACAGTATATATACTCATGGCCATCTTTCCATCAAATCATCCAGAAAAAAAAAACGAAAAAAAACAAAAAAAAATAATAAAACAAAAAAAACTTTTTATTTTTAAATAAAAATAAAATAAAAAATGGGATACACAAATGTGTCCATTTTATTAGGCCTGTTGATGGTCTTTGTTACACCGATGGTGTTCGCAGATGATGTGACACCAATCCCAGAGGGCAAACCCCAAGTGGCGCAGTGGTTCAATGCCAACGTTGGTCCATTGGCTCAACGTAAAGGCTTAGATCCTGCTCTTGTAGCTGCTGAGGCTGCTCCACGTATCATCAACGTACTATTCACACTTATTGTCTTAAACTCATCCTTTGTACCAATAGATTTTGATACAATTTTTTTGAAAAACATGTAAAAATTATTGCAGGTGAATCCAAAGGGTGGTGAATTCAAAACACTAACGGACGCAATAAAGAGCGTTCCTGCAGGGAACACAAAGCGGGTGATCATAAAGATGGCTCCTGGTGAATACAAAGAGAAGGTCACTATCGACAGGAACAAACCCTTCATTACATTGATGGGACAACCCAATGCCATGCCTGTTATCACCTATGACGGTACCGCCGCCAAGTATGGAACCGTTGATAGCGCCTCTCTCATTATCTTATCCGACTATTTCATGGCCGTTAACATCGTCGTTAAGGTAAGTGATCCTACTATATATCATACATCTATGTGACTAGTCGACTATTTCATGGCCGAGTGATTTATTTTTTTGCATATGTAGAACACTGCGCCGGCACCAGATGGTAAAACTAAGGGAGCACAAGCTTTATCCATGAGAATCTCCGGAAATTTTGCTGCTTTCTACAACTGCAAATTCTACGGTTTCCAAGACACAATCTGTGACGATACAGGAAACCATTTCTTCAAGGATTGTTACGTTGAAGGAACATTCGATTTCATCTTCGGAAGTGGAACCTCTATGTACTTGGTACGTAACATCTCATACTTATTTCTTAATACATAAAGTGCGAGATCTCTAATGCATGTTTGAGTTCAAAAGGGAACACAATTGCACGTGGTTGGAGACGGTATTAGAGTGATAGCAGCGCATGCAGGAAAGAGCGCAGAAGAGAAGAGTGGATACTCTTTCGTGCACTGCAAGGTGACTGGAACCGGTGGAGGAATTTATTTGGGAAGAGCATGGATGAGCCACCCTAAGGTTGTTTATGCCTACACCGAGATGACCAGCGTTGTCAACCCCACCGGATGGCAAGAAAACAAGACTCCCGCACATGACAAGTAAGTCCCACTTTTCACATTACATAAAAAATCGTATGAATATCACCCAATCGGTCCATGTCCTTTATGCTGATTATATCAAAAATGACAGAACCGTGTTCTACGGAGAGTACAAGTGTTCAGGACCAGGATCACACAAAGCCAAGAGAGTACCATTCACACAAGACATTGACGACAAAGAAGCTAACCGTTTCCTATCCCTCGGCTACATCCAAGGATCCAAGTGGCTTCTCCCACCACCCGCTTTGTAAACTCTTCAATATCAAGTCTAAAATCATATTTTGCACATATATCACTTTTAACAAAAAAATTATTTTTACATATATCACTTTTAGCAAACTTTTTCTTTACCTAGTCGTCACTACTTACGACCCTATGTATGCTTTTATGCAAAGAACCGAGAGGTCGATAATCTGAGAAACATATAAGCAATCGAGACTTAGCCGAAATAAATTGATTTTCTCTCTCAAATAAAAGTATAAATGGTACCCTATATTTATGTAGCTTTTCTAAAATAGCCGAGGTTTTATTTAATTATCAAAAAAGTCTTTTAAGTCTAAAAGTAAAACTCGGTCACGACCAAAGTAAAAACTACGAAACAGTACCTTTTGTTTATGTATACTTACAAAAGTATCCCAAATGTATTTAATTATCAAAAAGGTCCGTTTTAATTACAATCACTGAATAATCATCTGGTGTTACTCTCTCTGCTCACAAATGGCCGCAGCTACAACAACCTTATCATCATCTTCATCATCACCATCGCTAACTCTCATCAATGCCTCACACAGATTTGTCTCTGTAACTCCCTTCTCTTCTAACTCTATATTCCTCCGCCGCCGATTCCGCCGCCTAAATCGCTCACTCGCTTCGTCTAGCTCCCACGTACGTTCTGATTATCTCCTACTCATAGAATTGTGTAATCCGAATCCGAATCCGAATTTACTCAATCTCTTTATCCTTAGTCGCGTAGGCGATACGAATCAGACGATAGATTCTTCGGCGGTGGTGACAATTACGATGTTGTTCCCGATGACGACGGATTTAGCGACGATGATGATGAAGAAGACGAAAGAGAAAGCAGTGTCGATCTTTTGATCAGATTCTTGAGAAGCATGTTCAAGAAAGTCTCGAAACGAACTAAAAAAGCATCGCGACGGATTTTGCCAGCTGCCATGTCTCCTCGACTCGTGAGTCTCTTCTTCTTCTCCATTAAAGCTTTTAAGTGTTTCTTCAGTTTTGTGGGAAATTTTGTTTCTTTATCCTCAAGTTTCCACTTTTGATGTTTCCTCTGTTTTTATGATTTGCAGGTGTCTTTTGCAGTAGATGGGATATTGTTATTAGGTTCACTTTCCATTACAAGAGCATTTCTTGAGGTAATCTTTTACCATTTTGCTTACTTAATTGAATCACTAGTATCGAATCGTATATGGTTTGATTCTGTTTTGTGTGATTGGTTTTTGAGCTTTCTTGTTGAAGCTAGTTTGATCTGATAGTTGCATTGGATTGTATGTGTAGCATACACTATTTATGAGCGTTTATGAATTAGAGTAACTTGTTTTAGTTGAGTGTGATCTCATGGATATGTGTTGCTAACTTTTATGGAAGGTAATATGCAATCTAGGAGGAACTGTGTTTACGGTGATTCTGCTGATACGGTTGTTCTGGGCGGCAGCTTCGTTCTTCCAGACTTATGGGAACTCTTTTGGACCAAACCCGGTAAATTAAAACCTTGTTTTACTCCCATTTGGGTGTGAGATGTTGTAACTCATGTCTTGTTACGTCAATTGGTAAAGGGAAATGTAAGATAAATGTGTGCATTAATATAGCTAGGGAATTATGTAGTTTATCAAGAGTTAGAAGACGAAACTAAGAAGATAAAAGAATGTTTCCTGTAATGTTTCCTGATATTTGTTGTTCAACGTATGTGTAATTTTAATGAATACACCATTGTGTTGTTATTACTATAACATGATGCAAAAAAGCTTTAGAAGAGTTGAAATCGAAGGTGTTAGGCTGGAGGGAACAAAACAAGCTGGACACAGAGTTAGTGTATTTGTCATTCATGATCATGTCGAGAATACAATGTGGTTTTAGGAGTGATTTGTATTATTTAAAACCTTTTAATATAGATCGATCCTTTGTTTATTTTCAGAGTTCAAAATTTTACTCTGAATTTAATCAAAGAGAATGTATTATATTTGAATATAGACAAATCATAAATTCAATGATGCTAAATCATAAATTAGGTTTATGTGGACACATCATCTTCTTCTTTTTTTGGATCAAAGGGTGACATATCTTTTGGTAAGACGTAAATACTTAATGTGTCTTTCTTGATGATGTTAATTTCTGTAAAACCTCGTACCGTACACATTGATGAAAATAGTGAGATCTTGAAAATAGAGAGGTCGAAACCACCACACTACACTAGACCGTCTTGGAGTTACTATAGCTACATCTTTGACTTTCATTGTTCTTTGCACGCAACTTATCCAAATCAACACATGTTATCAGGAAACGCGGATTCTGTATTTCTCATGTGTTACAAAAGCGAAAAGAATATATATTTTGAAAAGTTCATATTATACCAATTTGACATCAAACAATTTAATAAATTTGTGAATAATTTAAGAATATTCAATATATTATGCTGCTGCAGTTGAAACCTATACACAATATGAATTTTTAAAGGGGGAAATAAAAGACAATCTTTAAAGTTGTAACTCTTAATTAGTTGAGCAATTTTTTTTTATCCGGGTATGATTTTGGGATATCCCTATATATCGGTTTGTTTGAATTTGAAATTATTTTTCTTTGTTTAAACATGGATAAACTGTAATTACGATATATTTTTTTTGTTTTTTCTTAAACTACAACTAAGATCTATTTGGTTTTAATGTTTTATAAATTGAGTCTTTGTTTTCTTTCTAGAAAAAAGTTATGAATCAGTCGTAGTTAAAAGAAAAATGTATAGACAAACACACAAAAACTATAAGATGAAGAAATTTCAAAGATGTTTACTTTCCGGAAAATTTGACGCTACAAAAAGTGAGAAAGAAGGTGAGTCGTCGTCACTCTGAGTTGGTAGCAAAGACGCGGAAGTTTGGAAGTATCTAGGGTTTATTAAGTCATACATAAAGTAAATCATAAATAAAGTTAACTCGTAATTGAGATTTTGTTTAATTACTTTTTCCACAACTCTCGGTAAACTGTATTGTTCTCTTCTAATAAGTCTTGGGAATCAGAGCCAGATTGTTTTTTTTCCATAATATAATAGTATAATCTCTGTGGAAACTATAAAAAGTAGCAGTACACCATAGACTATGAAATTTCAAATTCATTCATCCTGTTAAGGGCTCAACTAGTTAAGTAATAATAATTACACTCCAAATCTGTAAGTACTAAATTTTGTAACAACTCCTAAATTACACATACGATTTTATGTATGGATTACACATCTATTAATACGAACCATGAAAACATTTCACAAGAAAGTTTTGATTTTAATTTATATATCAAATTGGTATACGATGTATATCGTATTTTGTTGTTGTTTGTTTACGTCATGTATATCTCATACTTACCAAATTAAATATTGTTTCGGTCAATCATAATGGAAAGTGTAAAAACTATTATTTGAATCTGAAGATATTCTTATTTCAAATATTTGTCGTTTTTGCTCGACGACGAACTGACGTACATGTTTTGATCTTACAGAAAAGAAAATGGCGACCATCGAAATTCCGAAAAGATTCCCTAGGTTACGGTCCAAACTCAAGTTAGGACGTGGAACATTTGAGATTTGTAATGATTTACCGGCCTTGACTGTTAATAGATATACATAGACATTGAAAGGGATAACATGAACTTCTGACTTAATTTCACAATAAGTTAAACCATGACTGACATTTTGGTGCTTATAATAGTCAACTCAAAGACATATCCATAGATATGATACATTTAACCTGTTAGTCAAGATTTACAATTGAAATAGAATTATTTGTAAGTTTTTAGGAATGTACTTATATATTGATATTGTCAAATGTTAAAGTATGTGCAAATATATCTTGACCCAGTCGTAATTATAATTAATGAAACACGAACCGGGTACGTTTGTGTGTGTGTGTATCCAATATCACAATGTATAGACCATATAAACTAAAATTATTGCATATCATAGACTTCGCTCTCACATCGGATAGAGACTGTTTATAAGGTATCTAATACAATTAAGAAGGCAAAATCGCTAAATACACAACAATTTGTGGTGAAATATATAATAAAATATTTTACATAATTTTGGTGGCAAGAAAATAAATAACTGATCCGTTAGTTATGATATTATCCATGAAGGGTTTTGAATATATTTTATGTGGTGAGGTTGAAGTATGAAACCCCATAAAAAATAGGGGAGATTGAAGATAGAAGGTAATGGCTGAACCTCATTATAAAGTGTTGATTGGAATTTGGAACACAACTTAGAACATACAGTATATAGTTATTGCTGATATATTCCACACGTCTTGGTTTTGGAAGATATATGAAGTCTAGACTACAATATGATTTTTGGAAAATTTAAAATTTTATAGAACATGAAGTCAAAATAGACTATGATTTTTTCAACTACATAAGCAAGAGAACAAAAAAAAGGAGGGATTTAAATTCCAACTCATGTCTAGAGAAAAAAAAATCAACTACTTGGTACCATTGTGTCCCACTATTTACTATTTTAGCAACGGTACAGATCAGGCAATCAGGACACACTTTCCTGGACTCTCTTGTAGTCTTGTCCCTTTGAATCTCCTACCGACCCCCAAAAAAAAAAAAAAGTCTTATTTAATTATTTAATAATCATTTATTTTGTGTATATGTTTATTATTATTAGCATATGCATCCCGAATTTGACCGTCATGCATGCCGTAATCTAAGAAAAGGATAATCAAATTTGAGCACGTTCATTTCGAATATATATATAGACGCCAAACATAGAGACTAAACCTCATCAAACCACAGCTGTTCAATTCCTATCCCACACAAAAAAAAAAAAAA
>Ga0041059_1002829_pt1 | contig 12539 bp, 10 predicted proteins | sample AraColnosormetaG_FD_56232 | JGI IMG/M metagenome (GOLD analysis project Ga0041059, IMG submission 56232) | Arabidopsis roots microbial communities from North Carolina, USA - Col MF nosort | ecosystem: Host-associated > Plants > Roots > Unclassified | place: USA: North Carolina | collected... | reverse complement strand
ATGTTACAAAGGACATTTACGTAATTACACGTGTTCTCCAACATGTTTCCGACAAGATACTGTGACTCAAGGTTAGTTTGTACATTCTTTTCAAATCTATAGTCATTTATTATAAATACTCAACTAATATTTATTAAACTAACAAAAAAATAATTAAAAATATAAAAGTTAATTTTTCTTAATTCTTGTGTAAAACCCAAAACATCAAATAACTTGGAACAGAGAGAGTATTAACTTTGGGAACTCGGGTCTAATCCATAACATCAATCTTGATTAAGTAGTGAAGCTAGATATCATAAATTAAGGAGTGGTTACAAAGACTTGTAGAAATACAAACACATATTCACATGACATAAAATCTTGTTTCTTCTAGTTGGCATCTTTTTGAAAGTCAGGTTCACAGAATTCTCCTCCAAGATCATCGCAGGCCTCTTCACGGAAAACCCTGTTTCCAAGTCCAAAAATCACAAAACTCAGAGATGAAAAATCAAGCTAAGGAAAGGGTTTTAAAAAATGTGAAAAACACTTACGTTTTGGGGCTGTTATACTCTTCGTATTCTCTGTCAACGGGCTCTGAAGCCACGGGACGTGAGACGGGCTTTGTATCGAGCTTGACTTCAGGGTAAATATCAGCAGAACAAGCGTATCCACTGATTACTTCGCATGCTTCAGCTGGAAAAACACTGAGTATAGAGATGTTATTGAGTAAGTCAATGAGAAGAGAAACAAGAGGGGATGAACTGAGGAAGTGATCAAAAGGACTTACGAAAGGATGGAGGAGTTATAGTCGACGGTGTTAGGGTCAGACGTTAAGGATGATGATGATGATGAGTTGTTTGATCTGAGAGATGAGAGTCTTGAAGCTTTGGTTGCGTGAGGAAGAAGAAAAGTGAGTTTTGGAGAAGAAACTGAAGAAGGAAGAGGAAGAAGAATAGTTGGTTTGATAAACAGAGCTCCCTGCATTTTTGTAATCTATTGATCTTTTGGTTAAGAAGATAGGTTTAGTGATTTTAGATATTTTTTGGTTCTGTTTTTGGAACAGTTTATGCTTTATTTATAGCCAGAGAAGAAGCAGATTTGTTGGTGTTCAAAAAAAAATAAAAAATTGTAATCTTATTCTCATTGAAGTAAATTTTGATATTATTGAGGTCAATAATTGATAATCCAACGGACTAAAATCAGTGGTCCAAACTTTCTATGACAAAGAAGATAAAAGTTTGAACAAAAGGAAGAAGATATTTTTTAAAGGATAAGGTTCATGCTTTGTTGTAACATGTGAGAATGAAAATCACTCTTGGAAGAAATTTTATCCAATCTTTTTTTTTCTAGTTCTCTGAGTCAAGAGGATCATATGATTGAGTCTCAATAATTGTCCTAAATGGCATAGTAGACTAGTAGTAATGAGAGACACCTTCATTATCAGTCACATGGGTTGCAAAAAGAAACAAAGCCCAAGTTTGAGTTTTACACTTACTCACTCACCATAATCTCTGGTTCTTTCTTTACTCAGTTTTTCTTAGATGAAAAGATTATTATACATACACAAATCCATAGGCCTTTTCAGTAACGGCGTACACTAGTTGTCGATAGAAGTACTCGGCTCTGTTTCTTCCCTCTCTTACCGGGCTCTTTGACGGTTGGTGCCATTGGTGTTGTTGTTCTTGAAGCTACACTCGCAAAGGATGTTATGTTTGTGTTTCTTGCACCTGAAACCATGTTTAGAGGTCATCCGAGAATCCTATTTAGAATTTGCAGAGCTAAAAACAGTGGTTACCTGTGGTTGCGTTTGAGACTTCACTGCTGCTGCTGCTGCTTTGAACGTTTGTTGGCTCGTTATTCAGGTTTGGGGAGTCGTGACCAGCTGCGAAACCGAGCCTTGTCACATGTGAGAAGGAACTTCTCTCTCCAATGTTTGGAGGGCTTGATGATATTGGGGCAGAGTTTCCCAGAGCTTAAGAGAGACACAACAAAAGCTTCTTATTAGATCAATAAACCTAAAATCCAATTACGAGACGAGAGATTCCTCTTGTTTACCTTCAAAGTCATCCAAGGAAAATGGGGGAAAGTCATCACTAGAAGACGACTGCCCAAAACTGGCCATCAATGGTACAAGCTCTGCAGCTGCAGCTACTTCAGCTTTGATTTTATTTTTTCGATCCTGAAATATGAACATCATATGATCTTAAGTCCTGATTTTTCCTTAAACAAAGGAATACATAGGAGAATAAGACACAAAGCAAACAAAGCCAATAGGAGTTGGAATCTGAAAGATATTAGATGAAGTAGACCGTGGGGTTGTGTTTTATGGTTAGAACGAGAATACCTTCCAAGCACGTTCTTTCCGCTGCTTCTCACGCTTCTTAATTTCATGTATAAATGGAGCAAATGCATCAGGAGGCAAGGATTCCTTCATATCAATCTCACATATCTGAAAAGATTACCAAACCAAGGATAACCTCATGAGAAAATGTCAAGATATAGCAACACATGCAGAAGATAGGAGCAACAAAGAGAAAATATACCTGAAGTGTAGTTGATAAAGAAAAATGACTTAAAAAGCGGTAGCGTCTCCTTATCGCTTCTGATTGGGTAATGGTTTCCATTTCCAGTATCTTTCCACTCAATCTGCCGTTTAATGGATCAAAATCAGAAGTCTATTAGAACAACAAACTAGAGATGATAACATCTTGTACTGAACCGTTTTTACTTGAATGTATTGTCCGTTCTGATTTTCATACTAAATAAGAGTTGGATCTTTATACGAACGGTTCTTGATTAATCAACGAAAAGTGCCATATATCACACTTTGAATCAGCATCCCAAATACATGCAGAAATGATTAGATAACGAAGAAGATCCCATTGGAACTTATTCCATAGTCTTTGAAAAATGAGAATTGTGATGCATAAACGACCTGGAATCTTACCTTGGTGGAAGAAAGTCATAGCTTCCATAGTGATGCAGAAGGCACTTCACATTCAAAGTGTGAAGGATAATGTGCTGACCATCAACAGACTGTATAGGTACACAACAAGAGCACAAAGGTAAGACAAATTAAGCATATATGGATAGAACCACCACAATTATTTAATAAACCCACCTAGATTATCGAAAACAGATAATAACATTTATTTCAGATTATAGAGATTGACCAGCCCATAGCAATAAAACAATCATCATGCAGCTCATTAGTACTTTATGAAAACACAACAGTATGCATCAGAAACTGATTACCTGATAAAAGTTGTACGCGTCGTTGTCCTTCAGGTCTTTGGTGTCAATTTGGTGAGACAGGAAACCTTTACTTCCATTGCATGAGGAAGATGACGGTGCGTCTTGATCTTCTAGAGGATGACCAAGATCATTATCACAACCCTTTTCCAAACTTGATTGAGATTCTCCATCTGACTTATCCGCTGAAGAATCTTCAGTTGATTTATCTTGATCATTGGAGCCGCTATCTGGCGCTCCATGGCCCCCCATGGGTGCTTGATAACCAACTCGAGAAACATCAGGAGGTGACAATGATTGAGTCTGATTTCTAGCCGTTGTGCACACTTTGCTGTAAATAGAGAGCTTATGCTCATTCCAGTACAATTTTCTCTGCTCCAAACGCTCTAAAGCGGCATTTACATAAAGATGCTTCTCCAAGTCTTCAACGAGCTGAGGATCTGCTCTTGCAATCCAACTGTCTAACTCTGAAACTGCTTGTCTGACAGAGAGATCAACATCTTGGGTGAAAGTGAACTTTGAGAACGGATCATATATCTCATTTTCACCATTAGGAACAGCCAAGTCATGCTCATTTTTCCGGGTAGGAGCAAAAGAATCTTTCTTGCGAGTCAAAAGTACAAACTCGATGGGATCTCCAACAGAATACTGCTTGACGTTCTCAATATAAACAGTGTATAACTCTCTTGGAGAAATCATCACAAAGCACAAAGGACACCTCTTGAAGCAGTCCACCTTGTGGTTATCAACACCAGTCAACAGGTACTGTAGAATACACGGGAAACAGAAAATATGCCCACAGGAAGTAATCTGCGGACATAGAGGATACTCCAAGCAAATCGGACACTGGACAGGAGACGGAGTAGAATACCTTACACAAATAATATCATCCCACTGCAGCATTTTATCAGGATCCATTGAATCAGGAGAATGATCTCCAGTGTCCAACACAACAAACTTATAATTGGCCTTAAGAAACAAATCCTTGTTAAAAGGCCTCCCCTTATATTGTTGCCTTCTTTGAGGCGGAGGAGGACCCCTAGATTGCGGTTGCGAAATCGGATCATACTGAAAATTCAGTAAATGATTCCCACTTATCATATTAGCTCTTCTACCAGTTGGATTATGATGCGAAACACCGCCTCTAGGAGAATTAAAAGGTCCGGAATTATGCTGCAATTGAGAAGAAGAAGAACCAGCAGCTCCAGTACCTCTCCCTCTAGACCTATTCCTTCGACCATCATATCGAAAATGGTCACGCTTATCTGCATTAGGTGGGGAAAAACTCTCCTTCCCTGCTCCATTTTGTGTCATCTGCAGCGTAGAAACAAAAGTAACGGACCATTCAACAAAAAAGGACTTAAAGTCTCATCATTTACTGAGAAGCATCTAAAGTTTACCTCTTTGGAAGATCCACGGCTATGTCCCTCCTCAGCTGCAACACTCGGTTCTACAGTTTAACAGAAAGAATAAAAAATTAGAGAAAAAGCTAAGATTTTTCAAAGAGACCCTAAAAACCCAAATCAAAACTCAACAAAATTAACGAACTTTTAATGTAAAAACCCTAAAATTTAGGGCAAAATCAAGCAGCTGAGTTAATCAATCAATTCCATTACCCCTAGAGCCACCGGAGAAATTGTGAGAGGATTCAGAATGTCCGGAGAATCGAGTTCCGGTGGAAGAAGAGATCCGGGAAGGAGGAGAGGAGGGAAGAGGAGAGAGAGAAGAAGAAGAGTTGTTGCCATGCTCAGAGCTAGGGTTTAGAGAGGAATCTGAAGAAGGAGAAGACGAATTGTGACCTTGGATAATCGGAGGAGGCAAGATGGACATGAAAATTTTAGGGATGAGAAAGGAGATTTCGCCGGCTCAGAGCCACCGCTTCTTCTGTGTTCACTTATGAAAATTTTTTAACCAAGGCCAAAAAAAAGTTGTCGTCGTAGTTTTTGTTTCTTCTTTATGATTGCTCCGTGTACCCGACCCGGATTCGTTAACCCGTGATATGATTCCTTTTCTTCGCGGGTGGGATATACCGAATCTTTATTACACAGTTAATGTAATAACTACCGGTTTGAGTTTATCTACTTTTGTGTTCATTTGTCAACATCGCATGTATATATATATATATATATACGTATATATATAGTTTCAGTATAGCCAGGTTAACGGTGGGAATTTCGGTTTAAGTTCGGATTCGGTACGATTAATTCGGTTATGTAAACACCAAACAAAATTTATTGTCGTGATAGGAAAGTTTTTAAACCGAACTATTTGGGTTGAGAAGAAGCCTAACCGAATAATTTTAGTGTTAATCCGGGTTTAGTTTGGGTCGGTTTGAGTTCGGTTGGTTCGGATCGGTTCGGTTCGGTTAAAATGCCCACCCCTTAGCAAACGTAAATGTTAATGCAGAAATTGCGATACTCCTACCGGGATCGCACTCGTGACTGTTGCAATCACCCGAATTTTAAACTCGCATCAGACACTAAATTCAAACTTTTTTCTCTTCTCCGATTAAACTTAAAAAGACAACAACAACGTGTATTATTTCATAACCTATGTTGCTGCTCTTTATCACCAACCATTTCAATTTGATCATCAAACTTGATCAACAAGGTTCGAATTTCCATCGGAACAAGCTCAACCACTAGCTTCTCTGCGTCCACCGCCTCTCCTCTCTTCACTTCCTCCCCGGCCGAGCCTTCTACTTTCCAGATTAGCCGTCTCTTCTCCATCTCCGCCTTCTCTTGGTTCCCGGAAAGACTTGTCTCCTTTACTTCCCTTATCTGTTCAAAACATATTAAAAACAGAACGGCAGTTGTTTTTGTTAACATACAGTGAGACAAATAAGAGAAGGGTCGTCTTTTTTTGGCGAACCTTTTTGTTGTGGAATAGTTTCTTGAGCTCTACTTTTGCCATAACTGAGTACTCACTATCCTCCCCAACCTTCACAAGGTTAACAAGACAGTAACTCAGAAGGACTCAACTTCGATGAAACCATTAAGAGAAGAGATAGAAAATAATTATCAAATTCCACATTAGATTTTACCCGTTGCTTAGTGAACCAAAAAAGCAACACTGTCGAAGTTCATGGGTTCTCAATTTAAAACCAATTAGTGGACTTGACCATCTCCCTTCTATATTACTTTAGGTCTCATCTTATTTCACATGTGGAACTATTAAGGAAAACCAAATGACATAGCACGATGATCAACCGCATAGTCAGCTTTTTACGAGTATAAACATGAAAACAGTTTGATTTTTAGGTGAAAAATACACCCTAAACGTTACGGTTTGGTTTTATGAACTAACTCTATACAACTAATTGTCTGGTTTCCTGACACTGCAAGATTTGGGTTTTCTGAGTAATACAAGTTTTTCTATATCTCTAATTATTTGCTAGTTTAATCGGCCTAGTGTTAAACTACATTTCCACAACCAAAAAGCACATAGCTATAACACATTATTAACGGTGGAAACGCATAGAGAGGACAAGTAAGAACCTCGAATAAGTGAGCAAGCCTTAGAAGAACTTCCCCATTTTCCAACTCCTGAAAATGTCAGAATTAATCATAGTGTGAGTGTGGTCAAACTAATAAAAAACCGTCTTTGACATGTATACAGTACACAATCCAACTAACCTGGAGGGTGAGTAATGCGACGTTTTTTGGTAATGAATATGACGGTTCAAACGCTGAGAATGTCGTCTTATGTGAATTAATCCAACTATCTCCTTCCTACAAAAAAAGTACCTTATCTCACTTCACTATCTTATAGAACTGGAGGGAAGTAAGTATTTTTTTTTTTTTAAGAGCAACCTGTTCTGTGAATGCTATAAGTAGTGGAGAATAAATTTCTTGACCAAATGTTCGACGCCATTTTGCCCCATCTCCAGGTTTATCTATCTGTACATAAAACTTCCCTTGTATCTGCAAAACAATTCAGAGTTACCATAACGGTTATAAGACCAACTATAACGATTTAATACCACCTTGGAAACAAGCTCTGTCACATGTTCCCTTAAAAGCTGATACGTTGCAACTTGGACAGCTAAAAATGAGATGAGAACTTAAGCTTACCGTTAATCCTTTGCATCCTTCAGGGAGACAGACTGTTTCATTAAGAATCTCACCAACACCTCTAATGTCATCATGCTGCATTCTCCTACATGAATGAAAAAAAGGTGAAATACAAGCAAAACAACATATGCTTGTCTTGGTTATATAGAGAAAGTTAGTTGACAAACCGATGAAGCATCAACTCGATCTGGCCGTTCTCTAAGCTGGATCCACCTACAGCTCGATCCACCAACACGGATAGCTCTGAGGTTTTATCTTGCATGTATATCCCGAGATTTAGCTGGAAGAAAATATATATATTAGACAAAAGGCCAGATATAGTGCAGCTCAGTCTAGTACAAGACCTTAGTACACCACGAGAAGGAATCTCAGATGGGTTTGATGCCTTACAGGATAATAGTTCCCAGCAACCGGTTGGTACACTTGCAAGTCCCAATCTGTTCTGAAGTCCCGAATCTGCAAGAAAATGTAACAAAGTATGTTACAATAAAAACAAAATACCCCTTGTTACAAAAATAAAAATAAACTACTTCACATGAATTTTGCATCTAATACCCGCTTGATGAAGTCACGGCCATTCGAGTCTGTGTAAAATGTTCCATTTGTCTTCATGGTGGTTGTAAGTTTAGTGATAATCTCTTTGCTAATACCATCATCAGCTGGTATAGGCCCAATCTAGAAAGTAGGAAATTAAAATACTGAAATTTCTCTTCATCAGTTTAACATGAAGAATTGTGAAAAGAGATCAACTCACTGTGAACTCAATTTCAGCATGGTTTTTTCCCTTGTACACTCTGGTAATCTGCAAATTAACAGACCCATCACAAGATGGATCAAACAGTTATAGCTTCTGTGATGTAATTAAACTGTTTAAGAGCATTAACTAGTTGCAAAGAGTTTATAACCTGTGATATCCAGGAGTTAAGCTCCTGGTGCACTTCATCGAACAAAGGTCCTTGAACAATAGTCAATTGAGCCTGAGTCAGGCTAGACAATTAGTTTTTCTTTTGTGTTTTCACATACTGTCGGGAAATAAGGTTATAGATGCAGCTTATATGTATTACCTCTTCTTTAGATTTAATTGGAAGCACACCATCTGGTCGAAAAACGTAAGCTCCAGAAGCCTTATAAAAGTATATGAGAATGGTTCAGACACACATCAAAATGATAGCTAAGTAGATAAGGTTGTATCTGTTAAAGAGCTGAGCTACCTGAGGATCCTTGTCAGTTCCATTGCTTCCAATATAATAAGCATATGACTGTTCTGCAGTAACCTTAAAATCCACCAAAAATCAACATCAGATGATGTTTACATATCCGAATGGAAAAATAGGTAAGTTAAGATATAAAAAACACAGGCACACCTGATTTTTGGTACTTAAGTGACGAGTTATTTTAACTCCTTCTTCTGAATAGCGTAACTTTAGATTTCCCTGGCCAACTTCTACATTTTGATTCATGCTTCCAGAAGTAACATATGATGCAGATAGTCCACGCGCTTAATCAAATTAGAAAACGAAGATGTAATTAAATACATAACATCCGTTGGTATCAGTAAGGAAGTTGCGGCTAGTAGAGCTAAAACATATGCAATTGTATTCAAGATCCTATAACTCATAATAATGTTATGACACAATATTACATATTCTGAAACATACCTGTTCGTCCAGTGTCTGAGATTACATACGAGCTGAACCCAAGAGGTGGTACTGAAGCTGTAAATGCAAGCACGTGTTTTGCAGTATCCCGTGGTGATCTTCCCAGATACGCTTTGACATACTCATTTCTAATTCTCAAAGCGATTTCTGAAAGAGGTAGAAGCTGAAACACGACTTCTTTCCCAGATGCATCTTTCACAATAACATTTTCAGACGACACCTAAAGAAGTTATCAGGTAGATTTGGTAAATAATATTGGATAACAAACAAAGATAAAGTGAGAACTACACTGGTCAACCAAGTAGATAAGAAAATACTTACAGGAACTCGGACAACTTCTTCTCGTTTCCATCCTAGAGAATTGTAAACAACAACCACCTACAAGGAGAGATCAATGTGAACAGAAGATAAAAACTAACCAAGAGGTCCAAGGCTTCATAGACTCAAAGGAAGCCTGTCTGCTAGACTTACCAGGCTTTTCCCGCTCAACAGACGAGCTTCAGATGCAGGACAGTAACTAATATTAAGCAGGGGACACTGCCAATATGAATATAATGCACAAGATAAGAATCAGCTTAACATAGATTATGATAAGTTTTGGGAACTTGAGTCATTCAAGTCATGAAAATGCTACAAAGCAGCTTACTAAAACTTCTTTGTTGCCTTAAGCAACAGCATCATTTGCGGAAGCGATATTAATAACCACTCAAATTCGATATCAATGTCTTTTCAACTCTTCCAACACGACCAGTAATATTGGAATCCTGCAAAATCTTAAAGCACATTACCTGCTGAAATTTTGTGCCAGGATTCTTCTTTTCAGTACTTGATTTTGCTGCTGATAGAAAGGAAAGGGAAGAGGCAACCAATTTCTCGGCCTAGTAATGATCATGGAGAAATTCTTAAACTGCTATGCCAACAAGAAACACAAAAATTGCATGAACAACACATGAGATGCCTAACTAAAAATCACCTGCAGGTAGCCCATTGAGAGTCTAAGAGCATAATCTGCAGCCACATGTTGTCTTTGTGTACCACTAACTGCATCATGGTGTTGAGCAATTGCCAAAGCATCGGCTAGCATATCAGTTGTTGGTCCTGAACTATCCCTTCCTCTCAAGAATTCCAATTGTCGAGCTGCCTGTTTGAAAACAGATAAGGCCGTGTAAGAAAAGAGCAAAATATAAACCACAAATCTATGAAATTTATATAAAATAATTGTAGGCCATACCAGATAGTAACCACTTAAATCCCTCACGTATTTCTTAAAGGCTGGCCTGCTCGTAAAGTACCCTGTCCAGTATGCATTAGGTTTGTCCGCATACCTGACACAGGTACATGTATTATTTATTTGATCAACATGCATTTTGCATTTGTAGAAAGTAAAACCCGAGCTATCAAACTCACGGGAAGAAATCATCAGTCTTTAGGGGCCAGGACTCGTTTGCAGCATATTTTGCATCGGTGTAGATAGATGGTGTCGAATACAGAACATTGAGACGCCCATCCTGGATTGTCCAAAGAACAAGAGAATCAAGATTGGTATTTCTCTTACCTTGAGACTAGTGAAATTCAATTGATATGAGTATGCTAGTATGAAAATCCAGTGTACCTTGTTAACATAATGAATAAACTTGTCTATCTGTCTGAACCACGAATATGCATACTGGTAACGGAAGTCAGTTCCCATTAACCACATTATATGATTTGTCCTGGTCACATTAACCTTGAAAAGAGAAATCCAAGTCACATCACAGCAAAGCTTCTTTTCTATTAGCTAATTTCAAGAAAAAATGGATATGATCTTTACCTGTGCGAGGGCTGCTGCTACAAAGTCGTTGACTCTTTCTTGAACATTGTAGTCAAAAAGGAGAGGATCATCCTATATTCAAGATGATTCATCAGTGCACGTTCAAACAAAGTTCAAAAACAGCACAGCCGGTTCAATTGCTTTTACCTGGATAGGAGCTGATACATCATTTATTTCAAACGTGAACCCTTCAGGAGGGTCATAATGTCTTGGGAATACACCAGTAAATATCTACAAGTAACATCAAATAGCAATGAGACAAAGCCAGCTATGGAAACAGCAGAATTATAATGTGAGGTTTAACGGTTTAAACCTGTGAAGAAGAGCCAAGAGACTTGGAACCTTGCCAAATAACCTCAAGTGTCTTCTCTCTTAACCTCTTTGCACGATCTTGGTAGTCAATTCTAGCGAAAAACAGCGAATCAAAGCCAAACTGTAGAAGAAACCAAAGGGTTGTCCGATCAAAATAACTTAGAGCTGATATAAGCTAATCATTCACATACTGAACTCATCTAAACTCACTATGAAACGAAAGGAACAAAAACGATGAACAAATTATACCTCAGCACCAAGCAGGTAAGCTTGTACTGCAGAATGTCCAAAGGGATCAATCTGCCAACCAACTCTAGGAACCTGACCAAACTCAGTTTTAATAAACTGATGGCCTAATGTAGTCTGATCAATCATGTCAATATAATGTGGAGTTGCCTCATCATGCATACACATTCCACCATTTCTACAAAAACCACATATCAACACAAACAGATACACACAAGTCATCAAAACAAAAAAGGTAAGAGATCAATCAAACTCACATGAACTCAAGTTGACCAGAGTCAACAAGCTTCTTGACTTTAACTTTCTTAGCATTGCTTTGTTGCCTCCACCATCTTTGAAAGAAAGCCTAAGAACAATACTAATTTCATCAAGCAAGACAAAAGAAAACTCCGGATTTGGTAATATCTGAATCTTACCATTTCAACATAAATAAACTTTCTATTTTCATCATCAAGCAATGAAGCGATTACAGAATCCAATACATTCTGAACACAAGCTCCCTGATTCAAATCAAATTGAGAACAAAAATCAAATCCCTAAAGAATCCATGGAAAGAGACAGAGAGAGAGATGTGTGAAGAGGGAGAGTACCCTAATGGAGTTATTGGAGCCTACGTAGTACTGATCAACGGTCTTAAGCCAACCTACATCGTCGTGTGAGTGAGGAACTAAGTGAACATTGATTTTCTCAGGGACGATTCTCGGTTTTGTGTTGTACTCTATGTACTCGGAGGTGACGCCGCCGATTACAATCGCCGCCAGAATCAGATAAAGAGAGAAACATTTGACCGCCATAGACGCGAGAGCTTTACGGGAGAAGAAGATGAAGATGATACAGAGAGGTTCGTGAAGAACAATGTGTAGAAGAGAGACAAGTGTTTTTGTAGAGGACGAAGAAGAGAGAGAGGCGCGTGAAGAATCACTATCATCACTCTTCTTCTGATTATTTATTTAAATTAAATATTTGTCTTAACTTTATTTGTATTAATGATTTAATTTGGATTAGACTTTATCTTATCCACTTCCTAACTAAAGAAGAGACGATATAGATAATTAAATTCTTAATTTAAAATTAAACACTGTAGAGTTGCTTGTTGGAGAAGTGATAAAATGGTCCATTTAGATTATTGCAAGCCGAATCGAATGATTGCTAATGATTTTTTTTTTTTTTTATATAAACACAGTATCATTTAAGTATCTTTTTATTAAT
>Ga0041059_1002828_pt1 | contig 12539 bp, 7 predicted proteins | sample AraColnosormetaG_FD_56232 | JGI IMG/M metagenome (GOLD analysis project Ga0041059, IMG submission 56232) | Arabidopsis roots microbial communities from North Carolina, USA - Col MF nosort | ecosystem: Host-associated > Plants > Roots > Unclassified | place: USA: North Carolina | collected 2013-09-02 | reverse complement strand
AATAAGAATAGCTTATTGGTTACATAGATTTTATTTTATTTAAGAGTTTCATCATTTATAAGACGAACACATTTTATCTGTTTCTTACTATAATTCAAAAAAGAATAGAATGACAATATTCTTGACCAAAAAATAAAGAAGGAAAATGTGAATATTGTTCTATCATTAGTTTATTCGTCCATGAATTATTTATCTATTCATTTCAAATTTACTATTCATCTAATTAAAGAAATTAGATGGACTTATATTTGATCAAATTCTTTTGAGGTTTCGTCATACACATTTCGGTTTAATCAATCTAAAGATTCTTGTGAATCAAAAAAGATTAGTGCCGCCTTGGATGTATTCATCATATAAATGATTCAATCAAAGGTCTCTCTTTCTCTCTTATGACATGAGTTAATGATGAATCTATTTTCTATCTTTAGATAAGCCATAATTAATTCAGTCCTAGAATCAAGCATGTAAGCAATAGAAAGAATCAAGCATATAAGTAAACTATCACTCTTATCGCTAAACAAAACGGTATAAAAATATATCGTTTGCGATTTGTTAAATACGTCAATAAATTTGAATATTCCATAGTTATAAAGATTTCAATATCTCAATTATAGTCCATTATTAGTTGTAAGATAAAAAAATGGTGTGTTCTTACCAAAAATAAAAAGATAAAAATGGTGTGTTTAAGTTTATCTATTAGAGTTTGGTGATTCATGCAACTTTAGCTGTAAAGATTTTGGGATAAGAAGAAAATTATAAATGGTAAACACAATCCGGTGATATCTCCTAAATTCTCTATGAATCACAAATTCGTCAAAAACTTCCTATTTTGTCTAATTTTATCCAGTAACATTCAACCTATAAATTCTCAACAAGAAATTCATTTGACTCATAATTACTTGTGATTCTTATTTGTCTTCTTCAATATGGCGAGAAGTTCTGTTTTGCTATGTTTAATTCTATTGGTTACGTTAGGAGTTGTGATAAGTGTCACATTTGCCGACAACGTTGAATTGAAATCAAAAGATCTAGAGAGCAGTAAGAAAGATAAGAAGGTTGATCATGATAGTACACACAAAGAGAAGGGAGGTGAAAAGGTAGATGGTGCCGGTTCTGATGATGAAGACAACGATAAAAAAGAAAAAAAGAAAGAGCATGATGTGCAAAAAAAGGATAAACAACATGAAAACAAAGACAAGGATGACGAGAAGAAGCATGTTGATAAGAAGAAGAGCGGTGGTCATGATAAAGATGATGATGATGAAAAGAAGCACAAGGATAAAAAGAAGGATGGACACAATGATGATGATGATAGTGATGATGATACGGATGATGACGATGACGATGATGATGATGATGATGATGATGATGAAGTTGATGGAGATGATAATGAGAAGGAGAAAATTGGGTTATACGAGCTCAAGAAGGGAAATCTAACTGTCAAATTCACAAATTGGGGTGCTTCAATCATATCTCTCCATTTCCCAGACAAAAATGGTTAGTGAACAATCATATTGATTGTTGGCAAAAATACAACTCATACTATATATATCGTATAGACATATAACGAAATTGTATTATTAATGGTTAATACTGATTTTCAGGTAAAATGGACGATATTGTTCTTGGCTATGATAGCGTCAAAACCTACAAGGTATGTAGAAAATTCTTTTTACCGTGTGTGTTATATTTTTAATTTGTACTTTTGAATTATTGCTATGTTTTTGTTATACTAAACTAATAAATTAGTTTTTTTTATCACTATTTAGACCGACAAGGTTTATTTCGGAGCAACCGTTGGCCGAGTAGCAAATAGAATAGGAAAGGGCAAATTCAAGTTGAATGGTAAAGAGTACAAGACAAGTGTCAACGATGGAAAAAACACACTCCATGGTAAATTAATTATGATTGCCATAACATAATTAGATCAATTAGTTATGATTTATGCGAATATATGTAATTGATTTAGATTTTTGTTAAATTAGGTGGCAAGAAAGGGTTTGGGGATGTTGTGTGGGCAGTTGCAAAACACCAGTACGATGGCAAGAAACCACACATTGTCTTCACTCACACAAGTCCTGACGGCGATCAAGGTTCCCTTTCTTTCACTACTTTTTTATTCTACCCAAAACTTTTGAAATGTACTATGATCTAAGGAAGAATCTAACGATTACTAGTCCTCTTTTTTTATATATCAATAGGGTTTCCGGGAGAACTCAGTGTCACGGTGACATATAAACTTGTCAAAGACAATGAATTGAGTGTGGTGATGGAGGCAAAGCCTAAGGATAAAGCAACTCCGGTGAACTTAGCTCATCATAGTTATTGGAATCTTGGTGGTCATAATTCCGGAGATATTTTGTCTGAAGAAATTCAAATCCTCGGCTCGGGTTATACCCCCGTCGACGGTGAGCTCATTCCCACCGGGAAAATCAATCCGGTGAAAGGAACAGCATACGATTTTCTCCAACTCCGTCCTATTAAAGATAATATGAAGGATCTTAAAACAGGGTGAGTGGTAGCACATATATATACTTTGCTAAAATATCAGTTTTAGTATGAACAGTAACCTATATGATTGTTTCATTTTTTATCTTGCAGATATGATATAAATTATTGCTTAGATGGTAAGGCAAAAAAGATGAGAAAAATAGTTGAACTCGTAGATAAGAAATCAGGGAGGAAAATGGAGTTATCCGGAAACCAAGCGGGTTTGCAATTCTATACCGGAGGGATGTTAAAGGATGTCAAAGGGAAGAATGGGGCAGTTTACCAAGCTTTCGGGGGATTATGTTTAGAAACACAAAGTTATCCAGACGCATTGAACCATCCCAAATTTCCTTCACAGATTGTCGAGCCAGGGAAAAAATACAAACACACTATGCTCTTCAAGTTTTCTATTGTTTCATAGATTGTTTTAGATGTTGTTACATGAACACCCTTGGAACCATGTCCAATGTTCATGAACAAGAAACTAAATACATTGTAATATTTTGTAACAATGCTTAAATTATCAAATTATATGAACCTAACGTGAATATTCGATCTGTACGTAATTTATGCATAACTCATAAGTATGCACTATTTTTCTGTAACCATATAACAGTATATGATTATATAGAGGAAAAATTAAGTGCCCTATGAATTTGATTCAAGATCCGAAACCAGTTTGTGTTGCATATAACTCCACTGAAGACGTACCTTAAGGGTTTGATATTTGTATAATTGTATCTAAGAGTAAGAGCCCTACCAACAAGAGTCAAGGTCGACGTACCAATCTCTATATAAGGTGCTCACACCAAGTGTTTTCAAGAATCCTGACGTCCTTTTTTACAAAAATGCAAAGCATCTTCGGATTTTTTTTCGGTATAATACAAAGCATATTTTCGAATAGTTTACTCATTGGTTCATCAAACAAATACCTTTCGGGCATATGTTGAGATGGTGTCGCTCGTGGACATAGACTTTCTCGGCTCTGCTTTTGTTAATTATTTCAGTAAATCCAAATGTGATTAAAATAAAATACTAAAAATAACTAAAATCCTGAAGCTATTTGGGAGTTAGATCTTTTGAACGAACTCGAAGTAATTTAGAAGAATGAGTTTTTTTGCACCAACTGTAACGGTCTAAAAGAGATACTTCGTATGTAATCTGTCGCTTAAGAATAGTTCATCGTCCATCAATTTTTACATTTAAAAGAAAACTTATGTATTCAGTTAGACAATATTCTTATTATAAGGCACAAGCAAAGGTATTTATCAATGTCCTCTACAACAACTTACGCAAAAAAAAAATCCGCACATCCTCTCATTATATTTTTCTTTAGAGAATTACTATTAGTTAATATTATTTCAAACTATGTGGGTAATCTGGGGATGTTTGAATTGTTCAAAAGTTTGGTCATAAAAATGTGGGAATGAAGAAATATTATTACTTTTTTCGGATTTTTAAGATCAAATTAATTTATTTAATGCGATTATATATGGCGGGTCAATCTATTCGACGTATTCGTTATGACGGTGTTTGTTAAATCAAATGTAGAAAAGTAGAAAACAGAACATTTTAGGAGTTGACCTATCCATTATCCATCAACTTAAACATGTGCACTTCACCAAAATTCTTATACAACCATATAAAATATACGAGAGACCCAAGATCTCACATGCCATTATCTATTTATCTAGCTATATATTCCATAAACTACGTATGTAAGTACGCACACGTATTGAGTGATGTCCGAATAGATTAGTGGAGTTGACATTTAGTTTTGCGATCTGACCATAAATTTTAGGTTTTACAGTAACTTTCTTTCACCCTATACAACAATTCGTTTCACTTTACTTGGTAAACTGAAACTTTTTGATTTTGTGATCTATTTATTTATTTATATTTTCTAATAAAGGGTCTTCGTTTTATTTTCTACATAAAGTTTAGGTTTAGTGATTTATATCACAATAAATTTAAGAAAAACCATTGCCTAACAACTAACCACCTCATAATTTTAGATTTGTTTTTGCCAAACATTCAAAATCGCAAGTAGTTTTTGTGGAAGTGAAGTGGTGGCAGTGAGGTCACATGGAGAGCCCACAAAGAAGCAAAATATTTGGTACTACCTTTGTTTTCTTGTGTTTTAACAAAAATAAATAATATATTCATCTAAAGAGAGAGAGTTTCTATTAATACTTGTATTCAAAAGCATCCAAAAATCCGAAAAGCTAGCTAGATGAGTGAACGATTCTCCGAAACACTGTTTCACTTCTGTTCTCTTTTTGGACTTTTCTTCTTCGTCTTTGGAATGTGTGCTTCCAATAATCATCCTCAGTTAGTTACCACTATCATTATTATCTAAAATTGTTAATAAAAACTTCCATACCGTAGTTGGTTACTGTAAATACCTTAAATGAAAACGAAAGAAAAAACCTTTTATGTACTTTGAGTTTCGGTTCAATTTTTTTTTATTTTTTTTTAAAGGAAGTTTAATCAATTCATGAAAAGTACAGCAGTACTCTCACCATTGTGCATGATTGAATGAAAAGTAAATAGTACTTAAATGGATTTGAACAACAGATTTATATATGAGACTGACTACGTGACATGCACATTAGTTCATCAAAATTTATTGTGATATATTATAATTATGTATGAATTTGTTCTTTCGATTTTGTAATTTACAAGAACAATAAGAAAGGAAAGAACATATAAAAAATAGCAAAGAAAAATATTATAACCAAACAATTATTAAGATCAAGCAAAGTTTCTTTAATTTGTGATAAAAAAAAATTAAAGTTCAAACTACAAAAATTTAAGGTATAACAAAAATGAAGATTTAGAATAATATAAAAGTTGAATTAGTTTTGGTGGTTGATGTCTTAGTTAAAATCACGGTAACTATATACAAAAAATATTATCTTATATATCTGATTAAAAAATATCACACACGAGAACGCGATTTTATAAATTAAAAGCTAGATGGAAAAATGTCAGATGTAAGATATATTTCATAACTCTTTATTCAAAAAAGAAAATATTTCATCGGTCATGTTGTGTCAATGGCAGAGCTGGAATCCCACTCGAACGCACATGCATCTGAAATTTCTCTCATATAGTCATATGTTTTTGTTATTTTCTTTTTATCTTTCTGTTCCAACCTAGCAAAATATTTAAAATTAATATTTATTTATATGTATGTGCTGTTAACTTGTTATACTTTTAGAAGAAGAAAAAACGAAAAAATCATTTTGACTAATTCACTTCAGAAATATATTTGCTTATAAAGCTTTAATCGAAAGTAAATATTTATTTGCAAAAGCAGTGAATAAAAATGATTTTATGCATCTAATAAGAAGCGCGGTAGTTAAAAAAAAAATCGTCATTATACTGACGAAAATATTTCGTAGTATGTTTTAGTGCACTGTTTTGTTATGTACGGATATAAAGTTGATATGAAAGAAAAATTTATTCATTCAATACAAGTAACAAGAAAATATCATACTACAAATTTGTTGAGTATCCCCTATACACCAATTCTCTACAAACCCAAAGGAGAGAAAAAAAAAACATAATAACCCAATTTAATTAATTTTAAACGTGCCAAATAATTTGAAAATACTTATTAAAAAAATCTACGAAATTTTCTTTTGATGATAATAATGATATCAAGATGAGTATGATGTTGTTCTTAGACAATATGATCAATTGAACTGATGATGATTGTGATGTTGTTGCTGCTGGTCAGGCCATGCCCAATAACTAGCCGACGTCGTTTCATCAATACCATTGAACATATTGCAAAACCCTTGATCTTGATCTTGAACAATCTGATGATCAATATGGGTAGAGGTCGTGGTCGCGGTCGCGGATCGGATCGAAGAAGGGAAAAGATCTTTGATCATGCTCACATGATTAGCGTCTGAACTATTATTGTTATGATTATTTTCTGTGCTTCCATTGTTGCTCCATGAAGCTTCTGCGAATTCTCTCTTGATCTTTGCTGATTCTTTACGGTCGTGTTTCTTCAATGCCACTAACTGTTTTATGTAGCAATATTATCACACGTTAGTGGAGAGATTTATTCACATATAAATTTATTAATTTGTTAAATAACATAAATTATCGTAATGTCAACTCCACGAGCACATGGGAAGTTTACTAATTTAAAATGTAAGAATCTTTATTTGAAAATAGAAAAGAATTTATAATTAATGTCTTTTGACAAACATCTTTGCGTTGGATCAAGAGCCTATCATTAATCTAATTGCAAATGATATCATACTATATACTATATCTTAAAGCTATTCTAAGATCTCACACTACGTGTTAATCCATGAAGGTTTTCCTTTTGTATATGCTTGATTAATGATAATAATAATTCATTAGCTATAATTCTACGAGCTATATATCAATACACATTATTTTTTCATCGTATAGACCACGAAGAATTCGTACATATAATATTCATATTAATTAGTGATTTGTAAAAACATTTCTTATCAATCTAATCGAAAATCGTTTCGATAAGATTAGCGCTTAAAAACTAACGCGATGTTCAACGATTAGTAGAATTTGTGTGTATATTATATACCTCAGCATGTAGTTTCTTGTTGTGGGCAAGAAGAGAATCATTGTCCGATTTCAAAACATCGAACTGTTTTTTGAGAGAATCATAGTCTCTCTCGAGCTGCTTTGTCTTCCACCTAGCTCTCCTGTTCTGAAACCATATTGCAATCTGCCTAGGCTGCAATCCTAAAGCCTTAGCAAGCTGCATCTTCCTCTCTGGCTCCAGCTTGTTCCCTAGCTCGAAGCTCTTCTCTAATGCCCTAACTTGCTCTAAATTCAGCCTCTTCTTCTTCTCTCCTAACATCATATGTGACCCATCGTCTGATAGGTTGTCTTCCTCGCCTACCTGGTCTTGATCATTCATGTTGTTCGTTGTTGTCGGGCTTTTTTGAGTTAGATGATGATGATCTGATACTCCCGTGAACGACATTGATCTGTTCATCATGTAGTTTCCTCCTCCTCCTACACCAAAACAAAGACAACAAAAATTACCAATTATTGCTTCTTTTGGTAACTTGGGATTTCAAGGTAATAACGCAGTGAATTCCAAAGTGACCAAACATCAAACGGAAAATTGATAAATTTGTAATCAAATTTTGGTAAGAGGGAGAGAGGTACTTACCATAGAAGAGATGAGGAGGACAAGAGGGGAGAGAGGTTGGGGAAGGTAAGTGATGAGCATTGTCTTCATGGAGTTGCTGAAACATGAAGCCATGTTGAGGAAAGGCCATCTCCAATCTCAGTCCTTCTTGATTATTATTGATATTGTTCCTTTCCTCCTCATACATATACATATATATAATTAATATGTATGTATACACACCCTCAAAGCCCACAAATGATCAACTCTTATTATGAATTCTGAGCAGATCAACTTTCGTAGCTTAGATCAAGAACTTGTTTAGATATCAATATCACAAGATCGTTGAAGTTTTCTGAAGGAAAATTAGTGAGAAGAGAAGAAGAAGGAGAAGAAGGAAGAGATCAGTTCATGGGAGGTTTGTATAGGACCCACCCTTTATACCATTTAAGCTTTTAGGGCATATGCTGATTTTTCTTTTGATTCAATTTGTATAGGACACTTGGGAAATTAAAATTGAAATTAAATAGCACATGGATTATGGATACGTACATACATTTTCCACTTCATTTACATATCTGTTTAATCTTATGCTACTAATAGACAGCTTAGCTTATACAAATATATACAATTATAAACCAACTAATACAACTGATTTAACATTCTTCAATTACATTAATTCTTTTGTTTCACACAATCATTATCCTAATATTCACACTTAGATCTCGCGATTCAACCATATATCATCTTCTACGATATGATATAAAGATTAGTTCGAAAAATCTAGTTTAAAATTTTGAGATCAAGGAGAAACTTTTAAAACTCTGTTCTAAAGTTTTAGATCTACCCTCAATCCTCGAATATAGGCGCAGCATTAGGGGATTTATCATCAATGCTAGTAGTGTTGGAACGGGTACGCTCGAATAAATTAATTTGTTATGGATTTTTCTTAACATCAATGTATAGGGCATGAAATCATGAATTTTAATTTTTCAGGTGTAATCAATTATTGATTAAATTATATTCCTAATATATGTAACTGTAGTAGTTTGTACGTATAAGGTTTGCTAGAGCATATAGCGATCACCGATTATATATTATTGAATTTTCCAATTTTATCATAATCGTTTTACGTACTATCGAGTACATATATTACTTTCTTAAAAGGATTAAATTTTCCTTATAAGCGTTGAATACTATATGTAAAACCACACTCATTGGTTTTTTGAAGAACATTCCACAGTACAACTTAAAACGCATGTGTGTTCTTCTCGCCAGGTAAATGCGTTCACACTATGCACCGACCTAAGTATTTCTTACATAACCAAACTTATGTCTTTTATTATTTAGATTCAAGGTAATAAGTGATAACTATATTTTTTTGTTAAAGAATAAGTGATAACTGTGTCAAAGAAGAAAAACATAACACCTTTTATAACTTAAAAGTGAGTACCAACATTCTATAAGTTTAGTGTTATGCTACGAGTTTGGGGTCAAAATATCAATTATCTTTTACGTTCTAGACTTGGCCTAAATATTTTTTTTAATAAATCTCTTTCTCTAACTCATAAATTTAAGAATGCTCATTCCAAATTTCGGCAAATTTATTCGATTTTAAAAAAACCATTCAAAGCAATATAAATTGTAAACAAAATTTCTATGATATCAAGACATTATATATTGTGATAAATAGATATTGATTGGCAACATGATGATTGAGATGCTCTTTCTTTCACTCTACTGAAATTTGTTGGAAAGAGTTTTTATGAGTATCCAAGGTAGATGTGAAAGATAGAGAGACCCACCACTTGTGTTTCCCAATTGTCATATCTATGTGGTGGCTTTCGCAGTATCAAACATATAGACATACATTTTTTACATTTGTTAGTATATGGTATCATAAATAATATATAGTATTTGAATACAAATAAAAGAAATGGGACCTACAATATTAGTGCCACAGACCTGTCCTACAACAAGGTCTTTCACATGCTTGTATTGGGAAGATTTGAAAGAGTATTAACACCTATCTATCTATCCCCTTTGGCAATATGCTTTTCTTGCAGAAAATAATTGAAATGTCTTTTTAAAAAACATTACAATTTATATATAAAGAAAAGAGAAATATTTGATCTGAATTAAGCTTCTCCAACTAGCTCCACTGCTCCCATGTGCTCTGCTTCCTCTCCTTCTCTCTGCCTCTTTCTTGGGATACTTCAACTCTCCACTCTTTATTTTTTAAAAAATATTTTTTGTTTGATACTTTTCTTTTCTTGTATGTTATATATTGACCCAGTCATATATTAATGTATTTTTTAGGTAAATTACCCGTAGTTGTTATTAAACATCAATCAAAGTCTCTTATCTTTTATTAACCGGAGCTAAAGCAATGGTTCCTTTGTTCACAATTATTATCATGCGGCAAGCAAAATATCTAGAACTAGATTATCTAGGGCACGTTTGAGCGGGTATCTTGATAAAGTAATCAAGTGAATTATGTTACTTCATATGCACCACAATTTTGCTAGAGTTTGAATCGTACAATCACCTTTACTTACAAAGCACAATGTCTTTGTTGCATACCAAACCATTACCTACAAATGTGTAAATTTATTGCGTTCAACAATCATCCCCTTTTGAGATGTGGTGTTAAGTTTCATGGGCCTATATAAAAGTTTTGTTGTCTCTTTAGTGCTGCTCTCCACAGTGTCGCGCGCGTGAAGAATACATTCTAATGATGCTCGCGTTAAGTATTTCCTTGTAATAGTTTTGAAATCACGTGTGTTGAGCCTATGGGCCTAATTATTTGGGCCTTTAAAAGACCACATAAATTTTTTCAGAAACTACGGCTCCGGTTCGCAGCCCCATCAGAACGTAGTAGCCATGAAAATATATTTTCAAAATATCGAGAAGAAGAACGTGAGATACATAAGCAAGTATATTTTTCCTTACATCGATTTTTCACATCGGAAATCAAACCTAACTTCTTCTAAAAGTGAACTATTGAAACTTTTTTTTTTGGGTTAATATATGCATTAGTTGTTCTTTTTTCCAATATATTTTTTTTGGTTAATATATGCATTAGTTGTTCTTTTTTCCAATATATTTCTCCAACAAAAAGGTTCTTACTTCTTAGAAATGCCTACAATAATTAGCTAAACCTTTTATCAAAGTAAAATAAAATAACTAACCTGTTTATCGAAATTAAATTGTGGGTATTAATTAGTATATGTAAACAAATTGGGTTTGAAAAGTCAAAGAATGCGGAAAATGTGGGAAAGGACAGAGAGGTACTTACTACATTGTCATTGACTGGCCTTTTTTGACAATACCGTTAAACAGTGATAACGACTTTAACCGTGAATGTAATTCTTCTGTTCATCCTCTTTCTCTTTNTTTTTTTTTTTCATTAATACTTTTTACTTTTGTGTTTTTGATATTATTTATATTCTCTTTTATCAAGACGAGAAACACAAAAAAAGGAAACAAATGAGAAATTTAGATGTTTCCTTTGTCCAACGGTGTGAACAATTATGTCGGTAGTTATAACAAAATTGTAGGGTAGAGCAACATTCACTATTTTATGACCCATCAATTACATTTTTTTTAAAAAATTTTATAGCCGATATTTTATTTTTCTTTCGAATTCCACATTATATTAGTATATATATTCTATAATTTTGTTTTCATGTCTTTCTATACTGTCTTCTTCTAATATTCAAATTTTGCAGTCGCTATTATAACTTAAATATGTGTCACCATCTATATTCAAATTCGACATAATACATATTATTGATAAAAAATGATGTAAAAATTGTGATGGTTCACAGTTGCTACTTGCTAGTAAGAAATATCTTCTATACCCTAAAATATTCATAATATTTAGAAATAGATTAGAAAATATTTAGTGTATTTGCATAACTACTAACAAAACTTCAGTTTGAGTAGAAAAATAATAATCTAAAACATCAATTCAGTTTAGCGTATATGGATAACATATAGTAATTAAAATATCATAACTGTAACTAAAATATTGCAATATATATACCCTAAATAATATAGGTATCCAATTTAATGTAGGTTTCAGTTGAAAGGGACCATATATGGATCCCTACTTAGTACTTACCACCAACTTTACTGTGGGAATTTATAATTTTGATGCGAATAAGAGTGCCACTCTATAAAATAACAATTACTAGTAAACTATATATATTCACAGCCTTTTACATGCATATGTACCAAACATAATATAACTATCTAGTAGTTAATACATACAAATAAAGAGAAATCGATAGTGGTCGTTGTGAACAATATATAGAAACCCATTCTAGGTTTAGTTAGTTCAGTTATTGGTTGGAAATACTGTTACATTTTTATTCGAGTACATTTGCTAACGACAAAAAAAACACAAAAACAAAAATCATCATGCTATATATATGACCAGTGGTTAGTGCCCTGAAGTTTAGGTCGAAAATTCAAATCTTTTCAGATCATGGAAATGGAAATTTATGTCCTCTAAATAAAACTACACTATAGCAAATTACTTAATCAATTAGGGTCTTACGCGCGTAACCAAAAAAGTCAAAGGTTTTATGTTAAAAAGTCCACATTTACTAAAATTTCCTAGCCAAAAAATTCACGTTAGTTGTTATTATAAGCTAAAAACTATTATATCCATTCTCAACGACTCAACCGATTTAACTACTTTACCGTTGCATCCTGTAAATGTATATTTTAGTGGTTTATTATAAACAACTTATTTATATAAATATTTAAATACAAAAAAAAATAAAAAAATTGGACAGTGTATCTATGGAAGAGAGAAGTCCACAAATTCTTAAAACAACCGGTAAGTAACAAATCATGAAAGATCTCCATGACTCCATATTAAAAAAAAAAAAAA
>Ga0041059_1002827_pt1 | contig 12540 bp, 13 predicted proteins | sample AraColnosormetaG_FD_56232 | JGI IMG/M metagenome (GOLD analysis project Ga0041059, IMG submission 56232) | Arabidopsis roots microbial communities from North Carolina, USA - Col MF nosort | ecosystem: Host-associated > Plants > Roots > Unclassified | place: USA: North Carolina | collected... | reverse complement strand
AAAAAAAAAAAAACTGTTAATGAAATGTAAAAAAAAAAGATCTGATCTGATCTCTTTATTTTTTTAATTGATCGCGCAGGTCACCAGAGATGGCTGCCCAATCATATTCCACGACGACTTCATCTACTCCGAGGAACAGGGAGTGGTGTACGAGAAGAGGGTCACGGAGGTTTGCTTGTCGGAGTTCATGTCCTACGGGCCACAGAGGGATACAGGCAAGACAGGAAAGCCTTTGCTGAGAAAGTCAAAGGAAGGGAAGATCCATAAGTGGAGCGTCGCAACCGACGACTCTTTCTGTACTCTCCAAGAGGCTTTTGAGAAAGTAGAGAATCCAAACCTCGGTTTCAACATCGAACTCAAGCTTGACGACAACGTCTTCTATTCCTCCGATCACCTCTCCCGTCTTCTCCTCCCAATCTTGCAGGTCGTGTCTGATATCGGAAACGACAGAACTATCATCTTCTCCAGCTTCCATCCTGATGCAGCCCTTCTTGTCAGGAAGTTGCAGACCACCTACCCCGTAAGTTGATGGAATCCCAAAAGCTACGTACACTCTTTCCACTTTAATCCATCAACTTAATTTATGATCCAAATTCAATTACAGGTATTCTTCTTGACCAACGGAGGAACTGAGATGTACCACGACACGAGAAGGAATTCGCTTGAGGAAGCAATCAAAGTATGTTTAGAAGGAGGCCTCCAAGGGATTGTCTCGGAGGTGAAGGGAGTATTCCGCAACCCCGCTCTTGTCAACAAGATAAAAGAATCCAAGCTCTCTCTGATGACATACGGAAAGCTAAACAATGTAGCCGAGGCGGTTTACATGCAGCATTTGATGGGGATAGAGGGAGTGATAGTTGATCATGTGGAGGAGATAACAGAGGCGGTGAGGGAGATGATGAAGCCATCCAACAGAGATGCTGATGGTACTAAGCCAAAGCCTAACTTCTCTGACAGAGAGCTCTCCTTTCTTCTCAAGCTCATTCCCGAGTTGATACAACACTAAAACTATCTCTTTTAGTTAGGATCTCTAGTTTCCCAAAATGTGATAGTGTTTTGTATCGGGAAAATTTGACAATGTGGGTGCTGCTATCATGATTCATGAGGTGAAAGCCCAAATGTTATGGAATATATCTGTTTGCAGACGGGTTATGACTTATGAGGTATCAAAGCACCATCAGCAAATTATGTAAATGTATTCAAAAGTGGAAAGTGGGGACTTGGGAGAGGAGGCCGTGCTGCAGGTGATATTTGAGACGGGGCAAGAGAGGTCTGTAAGGATCCTCCTCCCTTCTCTGCTTCACAAACTTTATGCATCTCTCGACCTCCTTCTTCACGTCTGCGTACACCTCCTTTGCCTTGTCTCTGTCTCTCAACTCTTCTGCTCCCGTCTTTATCTCCTTCCCAAAGTAATAATAGTATCTCCCTGGACACTTTGGTATCACTCCTGGCATGTGGAAGTCTTGGTTCCCCTCTTCTCCTTCCAGGCTTCCCCTTTAGATCACCAACCATGTCAAAATGTCATCACCCACCCTCATCCAGTTCTACAATTTATATTCTCTACTAAATTCTATTCACATTACCTCACCTCCGGGCCTTCCGCTGTCACTCTTTTTAGCACCTCTTTCACCAACGGAACCTTTATCTGGTCATTGTAGTCTACGACCACCTGCATTCGTTAGACAGAGTTACACCGATTATATATTACACATGACATGGCTGCAAAATGTGCTCACTTTTAAAAAATCATCTTCCCCAACCCCACAAAAGGGGACTATTTTGGCTCCAAATTTGGCTGCAGCTCTAACAAACTCTGCTTTCTCTGGCCACATCAACTTGTATTCTTCTCCCTGTTAATGAGTAAATCGTGATTCAGTACCACATCTAACAATGAGAGGAGCAATACAACACAAGGGTGATATCCTGATATATATAAACACCAATATTCACATGTCCAAAGTATCTGCTGCCATATATGATACCCCACTCAGGAAAACCAACGAGTATTTAACTACTCGCCTTACGGTGTAGAGCTTCGCGGATGCCTCCTGGAAACAACAGAATATGGGATTTAGCAGACAAGAGATTATGGAGGTGAGTGCCCGAGATGGGGACCGACCCCATCATCCTGAGCATGTCATAAACAGACACATCAGGTAACAATCCATCTCTCAGTCTCGAAAACATCATGGGGTGCACAAGAGGCCGCAAATTGATGTTCCTCTCGTGAACAAATTGTCCTGGGAGTGATATTTTGTCACTCGCCAGTAGCATGTGATTGCCCACCAACAGTACAGGTCCTTCTGATGGAATTCCCCCAAGACCCCTCACCACTTTCCCATCTTCTGTCGTCGACAGAAATACAGGGCCCATGATCACCTCAAGAAGCCTATATCGTCGCAAAAATATTATCAAGATCAATCAAACTGTATCTTTTCTACTTTTAGTAATGATACAAGCCATTTTAGAAACATAATTTGTATGTGTATTAACCTGTTGATCCCATAACTTTTGTTAAACTCAGAGATGGTTGGTGGGATGTAGTCGGAGACGTAATCCTGACGAGACCCACGCCGGTAAAAAGAAGTGGCTTTTATGATACTGACCAGATCAATGCCGTCCTCCTGTCATATCCGAAAGCAAAAGGAGATGTAATATGAAGCATCTCAGATTACATCTTTGAATGAGATGAAATTTAGTGTATGGCAGTTGTATTCGCACAAAAGACAGCAGAGTGAGAAGAACCGAGACAGATATACCAGAAAAAGGCAATGGCCGTTGTCTTTGAATGAGCGGACTTCACATTTAAGCAGTTTTTTCCGAAGTCGTTTGCCTTCATATTTACTGGGTAGTATTTGGTCATTTCCGCTGTAATTGATAAACAAGTTAACTTAGTACTCCGGTGGAATTTTCAAGGATTATTAGAAGAACCCGTGCTGTGAGAGACACCACGAACCTGGACAGAATTAGAGTCTGAGCTTGTACTAGATGTAGATGTGCATTGGCAAAAATAGCAGCGGCATCAAGCAACTTGAGCTTCCACAGAAGAGTTTCTCTCCGAAATGTATCAGCTAGGATCTGCATAGTCAGATTCTTAACCATATTTGACAACACTGGAAAGCTAACGACCTACCTACGATAAATGAGTTTGTCACCTACAGAGGTTAATGTGGATGTTATCACCAAATCTTGAAAAATGTTTGCAGCTGTTTCCGTCTCCGGAAGTCCTCTGACCCAGTGAGCAACCATCCTTTTTAAAGGGCCACCTTAAAATTCCAATAGAGCTTTTATGCAGCTAGGAAATTAAAAACCATGTCTTATATCACCAAAACTCACATGTTAATGCATAGTAGTAGTAAACACTTGAGCTTGACCAGAGTTTTGAAAGATGCTTTTACCATTGTGTGGCGTGATTTTAAATAAAGGGGAGGGGCCATTGGCTTGTCAGAGTTCCAAAATCAGCGAAAAGATAAATCAAAGCTAACCTGGAATCAAGCTTAGCACGGAAGGAAATGCAAGATTAAGTTGGTCTGGCAAGGCTTTAACCAGGGGAGCAAGATGTTGCAGCGAAGAATGCCCAAATGATGTAGCTGCAAATGCAACAATACTCTTTAGATCAAATCTAGACGACGTGATAAGACTAATGTTCAAACACATACAAATGAGAAAGTCCTAGGAAATAAGAAAGGATCAACGTCACCTGGGTTAGAAAGAATCAAGACAAGATCAATATCAGGGTTACAGGCTGCAACAGCGAGTGCAATGCAGGCGCCGAGAGATTCTCCAACAAGATATATGGGTTTCCCAGGTGATCGTTGATTTTCATATTTGACAGTTGTTTCAACCATGGCGACTAGATCTAAAAGCATCCAAAGTGTTAGAGAATCAGATAAAAAGATCTAAAAGAGTTGAAATAGAGGAAATACCTGTGAAAGAAGAGCGATTGCTCGCTGGTATGTGCAAGCACCAGATATCAAACATCCTTGTAAAAACAAACATCGCTCAGCCGAATCAACAACCACCGCTATAAGAAAAACTAAAGGATAGAAACGTCCTTTGATCACTCACTGTCCAAGTTTCTGGTGCTGCCTTATTAGCCCGAGTCCATTTCCGTCGATACCTAACGACAGTCATTTCCGAATTAGAGAAAGCAATTGCACATTTCTAACTAACTCAATTAATCGGGACTAACCAGGTAGGAAGAGAAGGAGCGGGGCACCGTCACATGGATCCTTGCTTCTTTCGAGGGGAGAGAACCAGCGAGATGGGCCGTTGTCTTCCGGTCTGATGAAATCCTTAGCCGCCTCGAGGTAGTTCCAGAAGCTCTTAACGAATGGCTGCTCGTAGTCCACAAGCCTCGAGCTAAAAACGGTGACAGAAGCGGAGAATCGGCGTGCCGGGGGTAGGGTTACTCCAAGGGGGTGCTTGTGCTTCTCTCCGTTGAATAATCCGACGGCAGAGAGCGTGTGAAATCCGGTGGCCGCCATAGGCAAAGAGAAGCTAGTAGTAGTTGTGGTGGTTCGTCCATGGAGAAAGAATTTAAACCAAAGATTTTTGTGCTTTCTTTTTCTTTTCCTTTTTCCAGCCGAAACGAAGATCTCATGACTTAACGGTCTCTCCTCTCCCCCCTTGTCGTGCTGTTTTCATTTTCAACGAGGCGAATGTGTGATGTTTCAAGCTTTCTCAAACAGCAAGCAGTTGCTATCTTATATAGCTAAACCACATACATACACTTAGGCAAGAGAGTAGAGGCTCAAGAATAATTGATTTCGGCCTTTAATGGGCTTTTAGTTTGGCCCATGAGTGACTCCATTTGTCTTCAAACAAATGAAACTTGTTGTAGACGGAGAAACAAATATCACCATTTCAGGAGGAGTTAGAGAGGAAAGAAATAGTACATCTCTGTTTGGCAATTAGCGAGAGAATAAAAGCTAGAACGGATTTACATAGCTCTTTGGAGACTCCATGGCCGGGAGAAATGAGGAGAGAGTTGCTATGGCGGATCCAAAGAGCTGAGTGAGTGAGAGATCTTTCTTTCTTCTTCGGCCTTATTCGGAATTCTCTTGACTATTCTCCATAATGCCCACATATGACATTAAGGCCCATGGGCGTTTTTCTAATGACCCATTAAAGCCCTTGTCTCTCAATTCATACAAACCAACTGCCTCTTGTTGTTCCCGCGCTGTTTAAATACTAACTATATACATATCGCCATGAATCATTATTACCTTCACTATTTAATTCATGCAATAATCACTATATAAAATAAAATTTTGCTACTTTCCTTTTTTTCGTCTCTCGACTTTACCGTCAAAGTTTGTTAGATCTCATCATTGACATTGGACGTCCATTATCTATTTGAGTATTTCTGATATCGATTGTTTATTCCTCTAGTGAATGTAATTGCATAAGGAAACACTAAATGTGGAAATTGTTGACAATACACCTGATGCCACGTATTATGCAGTTTGTATATTATTGCTAATTTAATCAAACAAAATATGTATATCTATGAGTAGGTGGCCACGTTTTTTCGATTTACCATTTGCTAACACCCCCTCAACCTCCTAAGGGTTCACTAATGGAATTTGTAGATGTCACGTTTTCCAACCAAAAAAAAACAAAACTTTAGTTAAAACGACTAGTATATATGTGCTAAACCAGGAGTTTGAATTATTATTAAGCAGATTCATATTTTGGAAAAGAACACTGAAGTCGAATGATCGTTCGATTCTTTCCTTTGCCTATAAACATTTAACATCCGAGACCGAGTTCACTCCGCAGCCGTCTAATCTTTTTAGCTTGGGATCTTGACCGTCTACGATACTCGTCTTGATACATAGCTCGGAGCTTGTCCGGCTTTGTATCAAGCAATCGTGAGCCCTGTCAACTGGTATATAAGCCAATTCTCAATCTCCTCTCTGCAAGATCCATTTTTTTATTTATTCATGCATTTAGCCTTGACTCTGTTTTGCTTCTACGGATCTTCGTTTCAGGTGTGCGCACTAAGCAAGCATACTCTATTATTTGTCGAAATCACAAGAGCCAGCCAGTCTCTCTGAGTTCTATCACAATCTTCTTCTTCAGAGCTTATTGAGTAATGGCGGCTTCAATGCAGTTCTACGGAGTTAAAACACCAGAACTTGCCTTAAACTCAAAAAGGATTGAGTTTAGCTCAAAGGGGCTCAACTTCTCAGCACTCGTGTCCTCTGCTCGTGTATTCTCTAGAAACGTAGATCGTTCTTGTAAGAACATCGCTCTGAGAGTTACTTGTGAAGCGGGAAGAGTGGAGCTGCTAGAGAGAAAAGCCTCAGAGACTTTCAAGTTAAACAAAACTGAGAAAAAATTGACCTGTGTAATGAAATTCGGTGGCTCATCAGTGGCATCAGCAGAAAGGATGATACAAGTTGCCAAACTCATACTCAGCTTCCCAGATGAGAAGCCTGTTGTTGTGCTATCAGCAATGGCAAAGACCACCAATAAGCTTTTGATGGTAAGCAAAAGTGAAGTCTGTTGCACCTTTTACCTTGTTTCTTCCGTTATAAAACTTTGAGCCGGTGGCTTTCATTAGGCTGGGGAGAAGGCTGTTTGCTGCGGTGTCACCAACGTCGACACTATCGAAGAGTTGAGCTATATAAAGGAACTCCATATAAGGTTTCTTTTTTAAGAAAAAACAGACAGATTTATTGAATCTTTCATACGTAAAGTTTTCCAACTCAAATTTGCTATATTCTCATGATTCAAGAAAATCAAATTCTACCATGTCCAGGACTGCTCATGAGCTTGGAGTGGAAACAGCAGTTATTGCAGAACATCTAGAAGGACTGGAACAGCTTCTTAAAGGCGTCGCAATGATGAAGGAATTAACTTTACGCTCAAGAGACTACTTGGTTTCATTTGGAGAATGCATGTCCACTAGGCTATTTGCTGCGTACCTGAACAAAATTGGGCACAAAGCACGACAGGTATGTATATATATGTTACCTAGATTGATCACCTTATAGATTGTTTCGTGACTTGACGATGAGTTTTGTTTTTGCAGTATGATGCATTTGAGATCGGGATTATCACCACAGATGACTTCACTAATGCTGATATTCTTGAGGCAACATACCCGGCGGTTTCGAAAAAGTTACTTGGTGACTGGAGCAAGGAAAATGCACTCCCCGTTGTCACAGGCTTCCTTGGAAAGGTATATAAAATAACGATTGATTACGAGTCTCGTGCACGCCTTGTTGTGACATTTTTAGAATTTCGAAAACAAAAGGCCTCACTTTGAGTTTGTGCAGGGATGGAGATCTTGTGCTGTAACTACGCTTGGTAGAGGAGGTAGCGATTTGACTGCAACAACGATCGGGAAGGCTTTAGGTTTGCGGGAGATCCAGGTACCATTATATCCGGGGGTTATTGTCTATCAATGAAGATGTGATTTTGCAAAACATATATACTCTACTGTCATGTGGTGCATGCAGGTTTGGAAAGATGTGGATGGAGTTTTGACTTGTGATCCTAACATTTACTGCGGAGCTCAACCTGTTCCACACTTGACATTTGATGAGGCTGCTGAACTTGCTTACTTTGGTGCCCAGGTAACCAACCTCATAAAACACTTGTTGTACCAAAAGACCAAATGATTTACCTCTTCCATTGCAGGTGTTGCATCCACTTTCCATGCGCCCAGCGCGAGAAGGTAACATTCCTGTAAGGGTTAAGAACTCTTACAATCCCACTGCTCCAGGAACTGTCATCACCAGATCAAGAGACATGAGCAAGGTACGTGAAGTCAAATTGCATCACTAGTATTACCCTTTTTTATACCACGTACAACATCACCATGACCTCTTCTTCCTCCTTATCTTCTCCTAGGCTGTATTGACCAGCATCGTTCTGAAACGTAATGTCACCATGTTGGACATCACTAGCACCCGTATGCTCGGCCAATATGGTTTCCTTGCCAAGGTAACCAACTTAACTCCAATTGATGACAAGATACTCCCTTTCCCGCCCTCCCAGCTCACACTTTCTATCTCTGCAGGTGTTTTCCACATTTGAAAAGTTGGGCATATCTGTGGATGTTGTTGCAACCAGCGAAGTTAGCATTTCTTTGACATTGGATCCTTCAAAGTTCTGTAGCAGAGAGTTAATTCAACACGTAAGCTTGTGACTTTGTATCTGTGTTGTTTTCTTTGAGAGAACTTTCAGGCTACGTACCACTTGTTCTTGGAGCACAGAAAATCAAATCAAGACTCATCTTGTATTCTGTAATTCTTGGCCATGTGACAGGAGCTTGATCAGGTGGTGGAGGAACTTGAGAAGATTGCTGTTGTAAATCTGCTTCGACACAGATCAATTATCTCTCTCATCGGAAATGTTCAGAGATCATCATTCATATTAGAGAAGGTTAGTTAACTCTCTGGTTTGGTTTGTATGATTTAATATATAGATAGTCATAGTGGCTTACCGATGAACAACAAACAGGGCTTCCGAGTACTTCGAACCAATGGGATTAATGTCCAGATGATCTCCCAAGGTGCATCTAAGGTCAAACCTCTTTCAACTTCTTTGGCAATATAGATGATTCTGTACAAAAGGTTTACCCCTTGAATACACACTCGTCTGACTTTTGGATGCTATCAGGTAAACATCTCACTGATAGTGAATGATGATGAGGCGGAGCATTGTGTGAAGGCTCTCCACTCGGCCTTCTTTGAGACAGACACTTGTGAAGCAGTCTCAGAATGCCCGACCGGCTACATCGCTGCCTCTTCGTGAAACCTCTAGGTGCAACCTGCAAGGTCTGAAAGTACTAGCTAGTTTGATGTTATGATTCTTGTCAGACTGGTATTAGGAAACAAAGCTCCCATTCTCCTTGTGTAATATAATGTAATTTGATTGGGAGATGTACTGGAAAATCAATAAGTTTTCCTATTTGAATATATGATTAGGACTGCCTACAACATCAGTTAAGGTTACAAAATCTCAATCCCAAGACCAAAGAAAGATATCGAAATAATTGAATGAAACACGTACAGAACCTACTCTAGCACTTTGTTCTATATAATGCTGAGTCACCAGTAATCACCACAAGAACAGACCCCCTCACTAAAGTGATGGAATCTGCTTGTATCCCTTACAGTTATCTCCCTCTTTACAATCTTCGATATTAGTTTTATTGCAGCATGGCAATCCCTGCAGGCCCTCAAGTTCTTCATCACAACAATCGGACACCCTTCTGGTGTACTGATCAGAGCAAATGCAACGGCTAAACGTTCACTGTGGTACTTAAGCGACTCAATCTTCATCTGCTCATCTACGTCTTGTACTACCGAACTAGTGTCAGGCTTGTACCCTTCTCTCTCAATCTCAGCTGTCAATTCATTGATCTTTCTCACGATCTCATCTCCGTTTGGGTGTGTCTGATCATTTGATGAGAACACATGAATCTTGTGGTTAACTTCTACCCAGCTATAAGCCGGAACCTTTTTGATTCCGCGTTCGCGCATTGCTTTCTTCACATCCCTAACTTTTTCCCATTCCCCAGCCGCTGCATAGATGTTTGACATGCTTACATAAGCAGCAGCGTCCCTGAGCTTCTCCATACTGAAGAGCTTCTCTGCTGCTCTCTCAGCAAGGCTTTGATTCTTGTGAATCCGACATGCGTTCAACACTGACGACCACATAATTTCATCTGGCTCAAAGGGCATTTCGTCCATCAACTTCTCTGCTTCTGCAAATCTTCCGTTTCTGCCAAGCAAATCCAGCATGCATGCATAATGCTTCTTTTTTGGAGTTATCCCATAGATTGGAGACATTGCCTGGAAATATTCTGTTCCTTGTTCAACAAATCCACAGTGACTACATGCAGTTAAGACGCCTAAGATGCTGACTGAATCTGGCTGGAGACCAGATTCAATCATCTTTGCAAATGCACCAATAGCTGCTTCTCCATCTCCGTTATCAGCGTGTGCTGAAATCAAAGCATTCCAGGAAACTGCATTTCTATCGGGCATCTCTTCGAATACTTGAACTGCATCTTTGATAGAACCACATTTGGCGTACATATCAACCAGGCCACTTCCGGAGAACACATTTTCCAAGTTCCCTGATCTGATTATGAATGCATGGAGTTGTTTCCCCAGCAACAGAGAAGCGAAACTAGCGGAAGCTTTCAATACAGTAGCAAAAGTTGATTGGTCTGCTCGTAAATTTGATCCTCGCATCTTGGTGAACAACTTAAGCCCAGCTCCATGAAGCCCTTTCTGAACGTAACCTGAGATCAAGGCAGTCCAGGAAACGGTGGTCCGTTGTGGTAAACTCTTGAATATCAACTCAGCTTCCTCGAACATTTCGCATTTTGCATACATATCTACTAAAGAATTCCCAACATGAAGGATTGAATCAGCCGTTGCCAGGAGGGCCTGGCAGTGCAATTGTCGACCCATCTGCAAGGATGACAAGTTAGCAGCGATGCTCAGCATCGTCGCGAAAGGGAAGTTTCTGCGATCAAACCCCATGCACTGCATTTCTCTAAAGAAGTGGAGGGATGCCTCGTATTGATCAGCCTGTGAGTAGCTTGAGATGACCACATTGTAAGAAACAAAATCCAACTCAGGCATCTCATCAAAAAGCATCCTAGTTTCAAGAACACGGTCATGTTTGGAGTAGAAATCAAGAATTTGATTGCCAACAGAAGCATCCCTGGAGAAGCCGGTAGTAACTGACAGAGCATGGAGTTGCTGACCAAGAGCAAAATCGTGCAGCCCAACAACAGCCTTGAGAACCCCAGAAAATGTGAAATCTGAAGGCTGGTGACCAGACTGCCGCATTTTAAGAAAGAGATGGATGGACTCCGTGTACAAGCCATCCTTCTCGTACCCTGTAATAAGGGTGTTGAACGTGACAGAGTCTTTCTCTGGAATCTCCTCGAACAACACACAGGCTAAATCGAGTCGCCTTACCTCACAGTAGGACTTAAGCAGAACATTGGAGACAGTGAGAAAGGGGTTGGTATCAAAGCCTAACTTGACGGCAAAAGCATGAACCTGACCGACCGCGTTCTGGGGAACAGCGTCATTGCAGCCTGGTAAAAGCGTAGTAAAGGTGACATGATCGGGCAGGGTACAGGAAGAAGACCTGCACATCTGACGGAAAAGCTTGAAAGCTTCATCGAAGTGGCTGTTCCGGGCGTACCACCCCATCAAGATAGTCCACGTGACAACAGTTCTGTCGGGCATTGCGTCAAAAAGGTCTCGGGCGCTGGAAACATCACCCGTCTTCACGTGACCGGAAATCATGGTATTGGTGGAGACAGTGTTCTTGTGAGGCATTTCGTCGTACACCTTGCGTGCAGCAGAAACTTGACCTCTCCTGAGAAGGTCCTCGACGATGAAATTGGAGCGACACGTATCTGTGTCGAAGCCAGTTTTAATGATGCGAGCATCAACACGTCGTGTGTCGAGAAATGTCGCCGGTGACGGTTGTCGGAGCTGCCGTAAAGTGGCAAGAGTTCGTGAGCGGACTTCATTAGAGTTGCAATAAAGTTTCATACGCCTAAACCAAACTTTCGAATTTTATACTGCAGTTTCGCGATGATTACGAAACCCCAATATACAATCAATCATACTAATACTATATATTGATCTCCAGTTTAGTTTGGTACTAATGGCGAAAGAACAATTGGGACAATGTTCCCCTTTTTTAGTGCTCGAACAGAAATTACAAATACAACTAAAAAACCAAACAAAAAAATCAGAGTACATAAGCCCAAAGGGTGCAATTAACTAAAAGCCCATAAAACAGTCGCCTAATAAGCCCATCAAACAATCATCACTCAAAAAGCTTACAAAACAATCATCACTTAAAAAGCCCAAAATATTGATACGTTATATTCCCACGCCACGCGTCGATCAAAGTTCCTGTTTGACCCAATAAAATAAAAACCATGGGTAAATTACTACTCTAAAATGAATAATTTGTATATTGAAATTTGCAAAAAATAAAAATAACGAACCTAGTGAAATCGATAAACAACCAAACATAACAGACAATATCGTGATGTGATATAACTTTTGACGCAATATCTATGCAGCATAACAAAATACTAGTAATAGTAATACGTTTCAAATTCCAAAGAATGAAGAAGAAACAGAAGAAAGCAGCCGTTGACTGTTGTTTGAAAGTGAAAGAAGACAAGGAGGTATATCAGATGCTCTCATGCTTGTCACGCGCACGAAGCTATATATTAGTACTATTTTGCATATATCCCTTCATTACATTTACAACGTACCATATATTTCTATATTATATACTCCGTAATATTACAAATTATTTGACCAAAACTGCTAGACATCTCTATACGTTCTTATAATTTATAGTTATATACCAATAAAAAATGGAACAAACAAAAAAAAGTATTAGTATTTGCAGCATTAGTATACATTAGTAGTATTTGCAGCATTAACAAAACTACAAAACCTCGACCTTGTAAAACTATGACATAATAATGAGTAAATATATTTAGGGAAAAAAAAAAAAAAAAAA
>Ga0041059_1002826_pt1 | contig 12540 bp, 9 predicted proteins | sample AraColnosormetaG_FD_56232 | JGI IMG/M metagenome (GOLD analysis project Ga0041059, IMG submission 56232) | Arabidopsis roots microbial communities from North Carolina, USA - Col MF nosort | ecosystem: Host-associated > Plants > Roots > Unclassified | place: USA: North Carolina | collected 2013-09-02 | reverse complement strand
TTTGTTACAAAGGTATTAATTTCCCCATCTAAGGATTGCGTATGAAAAAATATTTGTTCAAACATAATATAAGTTCGTTTTACAAAGATTAAAAATGAATAAAAAAAAGGTTTTAAATTTCACATCGTTGGATTTGCATATGAGTTAGTGCATGGACATGTTAAATTAAGGGTCAAGCCATTAATTATGTCTGACTAATGCAAACAAAGTCAAACAAGAGGAAATGATAAATAATCCTTAACCTGCAAATTCGTTTTGGTAGAACGATAATCTTTTACTTCTCTGGTACAAATTGTTTTTAATTAGGGAAAGAAAATGAGTTTCTATTTTTCTTCTCAAAAGTGTATTTCCTAAATATTGCATTGTACTTGTATTTCTCATTCACTGTAAACAATAATTTAAATTGAAAAAGTTGGTTATATGAAGCTAACAGTAGAAATTTTGTGAATTAAATACAGAGGGTGATAATAAATACCAAGTTGAAAAGATTCAATATATGTCAACTAACAAACCATCTCAGATAATACTTTTATCTACCGCTACTTTGATATAAATAGTTTAATTCTCAAATGTTCACCTAAAGTATAAAAAATGGTCACCTAAACTATATAAGTTAATTAGCAAAATATAAACAAAAAACCATTTATCGTCCAATCACAATTGGCGTGTTCGTACAAAATATCTAGAAGATCCGATCAAAAAAAAGAGAGCAATAAACATTATATGGTACTATCAGGTTTAATCAAGTATATTAAACTCTGGTCTGAATCCAATAATTAAATAAACTTCAGAGGTTTGGAGGCTAAATGTTTTTAAAAGAAGAGATTATTTAAAAATAAAACTAAGGAAAAAGGGGGCCAAAATTGGAAGAGTCGAAAGGTTCAGCCATCGAAATGCCATTTTCGTCGCTGTGGTAATAAAAGCTATAACAATTATTAATATACCAAGGCGAACTAGGTGGATACGCCGAGTCAACGTACACAAACTCGCTCAATGACTCATCGTAACTCGTCTCTAGACTCGGTAACTCCACTATCTCGCTTAGTTCTTCCGCCGTCGACGCAGCTTCTTCGCTTGACGGTGACAACGACGATGACGTACACGTTGAATAGCTCGAGGAAGACAACTGCGTCTCAGCTGGGGCGATGACGGTGGTTGGATCGGAGACTACGAGAGAGGAGGAGGAGGGGGAGAAGTCCATGGCGGCCGCTACGGCGGCTGCGGCTTGAACGTCGCGTGGAGAGGAGGAAGCTGGACGGGGAAGGTAAGTGGCGAGCTCCGGGAAGTTGAGGACGGCGGAAGTTCCTTTAATGGTGAGAGCAGCTGCGTCATGTGCACGCGCCGCCATTTCCGGTGTGGAGAAAGTGCCTAGCCAGATTCGGCTCTTCTTGCGAGGCTCTCGGATCTCGGAGACCCATTTGCCCCACGTTCGCATCCGGACGCCTCGGTAACCCGGGTCGGATCTTACACGTTTCTTGGTGTTGGTTCGGTGGGAGTCTTGTTGGTGATGATGATGATCCTCCTCCTCCGGCACCGGAGACGATTGTTTGACGGAGATAATGGATGACTCGGTCATTGACACGTGAGTTTGACTCAGTGAGTGTGAAGAGAGTACGTACGTAGGGTTTATATAAAGACTAGAGAGAGAGAGAAAGAGAGTTGAAGTATTGAAGTGAAATGTTGAAGTTAGTTAGAAAAGGACAGTCGATCGCTTACTTATGATGACAGGTGTGTACACATTATAAATTCACACATCAATATTATTTGAGAATGACCCATTTTTTGTTTTCGTTTATTTAATGTTGATATTTTGCATTCGGCAAGTAAATGTTTATTTATCTCTTCGTGATAACCTATGCATGGTCCATGTATGAACTTGATCAATTCAATGGGGTAATAACATTCCCATTCGGAATTGACTAGGAACTTATATTTTTGTTTTGTTAAAATTGACTAAGAACTTATGCAATAGTAAAGGGAGAATGGGCAGAAAAAAATCAAAAATATGTTTAACCTATTATAATGTGTCCATGAGCTTATTTCAACTTTAATTTTAATGGGATAGTAATATTTCATTAGGAATTATTTCCAAATATGCTACTATGAGTTCAACAATATAGCGATTGATACAATATGACGATTAATCAGAATGCTAACACGACCATACAACTAGACTATGATTTTTTGTAGCGATGTTTTCTTAGGTCTCGTTGGTAACTTGGTCTATTCACTAATAGAATATCATTTTACGATCAATATAAATTGTCTATAATTCGAGATTGTGTGTTTTTTTTTGTCGACTAGTGTTTACTTATACAATATATAGCTAAAATGGAGAAATACAATCATATATATATATATATATGTGTGTGTTTGTTTGTCGTCTTGTATCTTTCGAAAAATAAAAAATTATACAATTTAGTAGGAAGTGAATGTCTTTCGATGGAAGCCGAGTTCCCCAACTAGATCAAAGTTCGAATCAAGAAATTATGAAATACTACACATAATATATTAGTATAACATGTTTGGTCTCTTTAATTTTCATTTTTTTGGCCAAAACTTTGGTCTTTTTCATTCATCTTTGATGCATAGATATTAGTTGCTTACACCTTTCTAGTACAAAAAATATGAGCTCTCTCTAGTCTAGAAAGTCGGGTTAACGTTAATAAAAATGCAAATAAACAGATCATAGAGTATGATTTACTTACTTGTTTTGGGGTTAGAAATGATGAGAATTGAGAGGAAGGGAAGAGGAAAAGAGATAATTAAGAGAGACCCACAAGGAGTGAAGGCTGTTTGCCCCCATCTGAGCATGGCATTTCTGACAGTTGTCAACACCCTTCCCACATGCCTTCTTTTTAATCTCCTCTAATTTTCATTTTTCTTATCATCATTCTTCCATACATTCGATATTTAATGTTCATTTACCACATTTTTATATCATTATTTAACACATTTCCGTATTTTATTTACCAGCTCTTCTTCTTCATAGCATCGTTGTAGTGCATTATTAATCTAGCTTTAGTATTTTTATGATGTTGACGTTTTAGTACCTGAGAGTATCATTTGAATGTAACCTTTATGATCTTAATTACTGCTAGAACTTAGCCATTCTACTTGTTCATAATAATAGTATCGTTACGTTTTAACTCTCACCAATACCAAAGGAAGAACTTTGACAAACAAAACAAAAATATCACATGAAGAATTTTAGACAAAATCGTAGTATTAACTGTATCATTCGAGTGTTTTAGTAAATAAAATAATGTAGTCTACTAGTTAGAGATAAAATAAAATTTTGTGTTTTTTGTTAATATGTATAAAAAACTTAAACAAGAGTATATAAATAGAAAGGGGCAATATATAAACATGCCGTTTTCTCATCACTGGTCAAATTAGGTCATCTACAATATGTTTAGACACAAGTTTCTGTTTTTGTTTATTACTTTTAGTTAATTACCTCGCTTTAATAATCTGGTAGTAAATGAGAGTACAATACTTCGGTTTTAAGTCTCAACTTTGAAATATATTTTTTTGACCATTTAATGTTGTTTATATTGGTTTGAGTGCTAGAGTAAAAGGCCGGTGTAAACTAGTGTATTTCAAATTTACAAGTAGTATTTCTAGGTATCGCTTCTATATTATAGTATGAACACTGATATTCAAAAACTAACTTTCATGGATAATGGATTGTGTTGCTGGAGTTATTTAATCCTTACGCTACTAGCTACTTTATAAAACTTAATATATACAATATTGAATTGATAACACATCCAAACGAATACTGAACTAGCTAAGTGAAATTAAATAAATATTATCAAGAACTTCAAATTGAAAAATATGCAATTTATCTATAGATTTATTATAATTAACCATTTATTCGGACCGAAGATCAAAACTAGATTAATTACTCTCATGAGGTCAGTGCTCAAATAAACAGAATTTATAAAACGTTACTATATAAATATGCAATTTTTCTCATGGATATGAAATATGTTTTTAATAATTATAAGATATGCCTTGAAATTAGAAATTACTAACATGGCGTACCTCGTGCATAAGATTAGGGCTTCCATGCTACCATCAACTACGTAATGAATTCCTCTGTTTTTATTTCCATTATAAAATAAAGTTATGTGAACCGCCAATGCCATTATGAAAAATCCAACAGCATCCATTCCTCGCACTAAATAGTTATGATATTTTTTTGGACGAAGAAATATCTAAACGTATGTGTATCGTATTCATTGATCTCGCCGAAATAATGTTGTCATGGCTTGATCTAAATAGTAGCAACATTACATAATATCGTCTAGATCGTGCATGACTCCAAAAGAACTTGTTACAAAAATAATACTGGTAAATAAACAAGACGGTCCACAAGCTCTAGATAATAGTTTAGACTTTGGTCTGGCATTTTCCCATTATTAACTGAGAAAGGTAGAAAACAAAAAGAAAACCAAGTGGTATTGGTCTAATGGTTTTCGCTTGATCATGAATAGTCATGTAGGTGTAGGCCAGAGATCGTTTCCCCTCAAACGGAAAATTACTAAAACATTCCAGTTGACTAGTCGAAATGGTGTTATGCTTTAGATCCATTAAAAAAACGGTGAGTGGGCTACTCGACCGTTACACTCACCTGAAGGATTAGTCTTGGCTATAAAAGTTGGGATTAGTTCCTGGTAATGAAAAAAGTAATAGAATGAAATGTGTTCTCTTTTCACTTGTTCACATATATGTTGGTAGATGAAAACAATCAATAAGCTAGGACCAGTTTTGGGCCTACAAGAATATGAGGTTGGTTTTATTATGGGCTTTAAAGAAATGGGTCCACTAGGACCCCTAAATTCTCAAACTTACGCAAATTTAACCATACAACATCAACGTTCTTCATATTTGTTTACTTGACGCAGCTCGATATTTCACTATACATCATTTCACTGTCCTTTTACGCTTGCCACGGTTGTCTCTAATTATTAATCGGCACCCACCTAACCAGTAACCACTACACAAACAATGTTCGTACATTAAATCTTGCATTACACATGTATGTACATTCATGTTTGCACACTTTTAGATATTTTAAATTTCTCGATTAGTGAGTGACTAAGAAAATCCCATTTATTTGTGAGCTTAAATGAATTGCTTGACCTCACATATAGATTATGTAATCATATGTTTTTTTTTTGTCATATAGTCCTATATAAGAATGTTAAATTAAATTATTCATAAGCCGTTACGTGTTCTTTTGAATAGTATCTGTCATTAGCATACCTACGATTCGTACTTCGGATTGTACTAAGACATTTAATAATTCTAAAACTGTTTATTGCATTTTTTATGCCGTACTTGTTTTGTATTGATCTATCATAGTCTAATACTATTATCTTACTAATACGATAATATATCAATGCTGCTAAACTAACGAATTTAAAATGTTTTATTCATTTTGTATTTTTGTGACAAAAAATGCTTATTTTTTGACAAACAAGAAAATGTTTATTCATTTATCGATTGATCTTATTCATCAACATCTTCGACATATTTCTTCCATAACCAATGCTGTCTCCAAAGAAGATAAACCTCTTCAATCGGAACCTGTTTCGTCTCCGGCAACAGAAAGTAAACGAAGCTTCCCATCCCCAATATAAGTCCGGCGAATAAAAGGAATATTCCGTACTTGAGATGGCACAGCGACACCAGGAAACACTGCGCGATTAGAGCCGTGAAGAAAAGGTTCACGCACACCACAACGCTCTGACCGGCTGATCGAGTCTCTAGAGGGAAAAGCTCGCTCGGAACTAACCATCCCATTGGACCCCAAGATCGACCATACGCCAATACAAATAGACAGATAAGGACCACAAGAATCAGACCGAGCGATTTTGGTAGCTCCTTACCTTCCCCAAACTTCAAGGCTAGTGTTACTCCTACTACAACCTGCGAAAAAATGAACATATTTAGGGTTTCACCGGAAGTTACTTGTTTAGCAAGATATACCTTGAGTTTAAAAAAACAGAGCATTCACCATGTAACAGAACATCTCCACGCTAGCTTCAAGAAGAAGAAACCTTCTTCCAAATTTATCAGCTGAATACATAGACATGATCGCCGCGACAACAAGCGCAGCATTTGTAATGGTAGACGAGATAAGCGACGCAGATCCACCAAACCCTAAGCTCTGAAACATAACCGGAGCATAAAACAGGATCGAATTCATTCCGGTTAGTTGCTGAAACGCAGGAAGCCCAATGGCTCCAATCACTAGCTGCGGTCTGTTTCTTCTAGCAAGAAGATTGCGAAACGGATTCTTCACGGCTCTAGCAGCGTCACTGGCTTCGACAAGATCCTGAAACTCAGCTTCTATATTGTTTGTGCCACGTACTTTGATCAGCACGGCTTTAGCCTTCTCGAGCTTCCCTTGCTCGACAAGACTATTGGGTGTTTCAGGCAAAACGAGTCCACCGAGGAACATGAGTATAGCTGGGACGGTGGCGAGACCGAGAGAGAGTCTCCATCCCCATGGATGGATTTGCTCTGTTTTGTAGTTTATCAAATTAGCAACTAGAATTCCAATGCAAGTTGTTAGCTGGAAAAGCTGATTCACAGTTCCTCTAATCTTCGCTGGAGCCATCTCCGAGAGGTATAGCGGAACCGCCTGTAAACGCAAACGCATAAATTAAACGCAAAACTGGACCACTCACTTAGACATTAGAGTTAATAAATTGTGGTGTTTTTTTTGCCTGGTTTCCGAATCCAATGCCTATGCCGAGGAAGATTCGACCAAGGATTAACATGAGGATGTTTTTGGCTGCAGCGTTAATCACTCCTCCGAGGAAGAAGCTGACAGAGCCAACGAGGATGCTTCCTCTCCTACCGTAGATTCTGGTGACGTAAGAAGCTCCGAAAGTTGAGATTAAACCGGCGAAGTAGAGAGAAGAAGTGAAGAGTGTGAGGATTTGATTGTCGTATTTGCAGTAATCTGTTTCGTTTAGATGCATTTGCTTTCTTTTGTAGATCCCTGGGAAGAACTCTTTCAAGAAATCGTCCATTGATGTAACACCACCTGCGTTTAACAAGGACGAATAAACAAAAATGAGCATTGGTCTTGCATAGGTTCCTTGATTTACAAGAAACTAAGCAGTCGACACTTAAACAAAGCTGAAGCTAACTCTCGTCAGAGAGGGAACTGATATTTTCGGACAAAACAGGGGAAATTTAACAAAACTGAAGCAGGCCCTTTTCAAAAACAATACTTGGCAGTTTCAGAATCTGGCTATTTGATTGGTATAAGATAAAACCAGATCGAGAAAGTTATCTAACCAGAGACTCCAAGATCATAGCCGAAAAGAGAGCCTCCCATGGATCCGACGATGCAAGCGAAGATGAAGTAAGAAGTGATCCGATGTTCATAGAGATGAGCTCTCTTTAGGCCTCCTTCATCGGTAAGAGCTCCACCGGCCATGGCTTTAAAATCTTGAAGACAAAAGGAGGAATATTCTGGTCTCCCTCTTTGTAATAAAATTTGACTGAGGGTTGTGAACTAGTTGTGATCACTATGATCAAGATTTTAGAGATAAATAAAAAGGTTGGATATTAGCAGACTAGCTGTTACACTTTGACCATCTATCTTTCCTTATCCCTTTTTCTAAGGATATATATATGACTTCATCTTTCTTGATTATTACAATGACTAGTTGGTAATAATTTTCTTGATAAGCTATGTCCTTTTAAAGAAATTTCAAATATGGTGATGATCTAAAAAATAAAGATATTTAGATCATTTTCTATATAAATTATAGTATATCTCGACTCCATGTCATATTTTATCCATAATTTAATGCTAGCATACCATTAATTATTTTCTCCATAAATGAGAAAATACATTTCCCTTTCTATTGAATTGTATCATAACTTTGATATTAAAACCGTCTTAATTACCTGAGTTGTTCAGTTGATCTAGAGATTTTTTTTTTTTTTGCACAAGGTATTGAGAAGGTGTGTCCAAAGTTGGATCGAACTTGATGAATGTTATTTGAGTGACAATGTCATCATTTTTTGGCGATCTACATGACAGAAAAAAAAGAAAGATGTTGTAAGAGTTGTTTATAACTACCACAGATACAAACAAAAGAAAGAGAGATGCTAAAAGGAGATAAACAATATTTTTACTCTTTAAGACATCATTTATCCTCTGTGTCCTCTACCACATAAACATTCCTTTGTTGGCTTGAGGGTTTCTTGAGTTAGCTTCACCAAATACTAATTTTCTATAGCTTATACCTTTCTTCTTGTTACTGGTTTCACCGGCCCCTACATTGTGGTAATTGTTGGTTCATATACTTTTGACGCATTATTTGGCTTAATTACATATAAGATTAATAGATACAAAGGACATGCATTTGTTGAACTTACATGTGTTTGGACATAAGTTGGTATCGTATCCAATCCATCATCCGCATTAAGCTTCCTTTGCGCATCGCTCTTAAACAACCATAGATTCTACGAACCTATAAGGGATCTCAACCTATAAACTCAACGAAACATGAATGAGATCAGAGAGAGAGAGAGAGAGAGAGAGAGAGCAATGGTAATAAGAATACAAAACCGATTTCTGATACGGTTTTGCAACGTGAAAAGATCATGTGAGATATTTTAGGGATTTCTAAACTGATTATCTATCCGCATTACAAAAATGTACCGTAAAACATATATCTAAATACACACCACATTTACGATGTATAACTTTACGTAATAGACATGATATCTACGATGAGTTAATTTTTAAAATAAGATGTGTTTGCCATTTTTATCAACTATCACCATTCACCCATCAAACTATTATTTTGACAAGGGAAATTGTCAAAAGTTTGAATATTATACGTAGCTCATGATAACACACCGATTAAAGAACTCATCTACTTTGTGATATCAATTTAAGAGTGATCCATCATTTTCGATTAGCTTGAATGATAGAAAATACTGATTGTTGAATTGTTTTAAACGAGCTAATAATAATAATTTCTACAAAGTGATCGGACAAAAGAATAAAGTCCAATGAGGATGAGACACATCAGATTATTTAACATAACACGTCAGCAAATTAAGGGATCGAAGAAAATGGTTTAGCTTGACACAACCGCCAAAGCAAAAAGGCTGAAGTTTTCCTTTTTAGGCTCTTTCTCTTCCACGCGGAAATTAATAATAAAAAAGATCCAAACTTTGAAGATAGCGAAGAGCAAAAAGATAATCTCTGGCTCGATTTTTGTTGGAGTCCTTGATTCGAGCAAGTTTAAAGACTCGAGGGTTTTCTTCTGGATAACGTAATTAGATACTCGTGTAAGTGCAATTTCTCTCTTTTTCTTCTGTTTTATGGGTGTTGGTGATTTAGGGTTTTGCAAAATCGTTTTGTTTGCTGGGTGATTAAGCTTGGGTGATTTAGAAAGACGAATTAGATCAAGGAACTTATTTCTTGTTATGAGTCAATTTGGGTTTTAAAGATTCAATTTTTGATCAGAATATAATCTAATTGTTGTGTGTTGTTACTCGTAATGCAGGTTTTCTGAAAGGGTCATCACTGCTATTGTCATAGCTTGAGAAAGGATCTATTTTTAATATCAGTGATATTGGTATCTATGAGATTTGGAGTAGTTGTTTGGAGGAACGTGTCCTCTTGCTTGATGTGAAGATTGCTTCTTGTTGTTTGCTGTTTCTTAATGGAGTGGAGGGGAATCCTCTGCTCGTTGCTTTTTATTGTTTCCGTGGGAGAGTCGTCAAGTAGATTTGGGATAATGTGGCATCCTAATCTTGGTGTTGATTCTGGACAATACTTGACTTGGCCAATCTTAAGTGCTAGTGTATTCGTGGTTATTGCCATCCTCCTCCCCATGTATCTTATCTTTGAGCACTTAGCTTCTTATAATCAACCAGAGGTTTGTTATTACTTCTTTAACACCCACTTTGTCGTATTCTCTTACTCATAATAAATGATACTGATTCATCTTTATGACTCTTCACTGACATTGCTATTATCGAATTGATCCATTAAATTGATAATATCACCATCATCAGTAACTAAGCATAACGCTTTCTCTTGTAAATTACAGGAACAGAAGTTTCTTATTGGACTTATTCTGATGGTTCCTGTTTATGCCGTGGAATCGGTAGGTTTAATAAGTTACTATATACTTTAATCCTGTATTTGTAGTGAAATTTCCATTAAGATTTGTGTTCAGATATTTTTCTAATTCGGGGTTTCTTATAATTTCCGAGCAGTTTTTGTCTTTGGTGAATTCAGAAGCAGCTTTCAACTGCGAGGTGATTAGAGATTGTTATGAAGCTTTTGCACTCTATTGTTTCGAGAGATATTTGATAGCTTGCCTAGGTAATGCTTATATAACCGTCAAAGTCTGTATCCATAGCTTCTGAGTCACTGACTATGATCTTTTGGGCTTCAAATAAGCAAGTGGTTGATTATTGAAGCCATACTTTATTCAGTTAAAAATATATATATTTGGAATCTGTTGACTTTTGATTATTTCTCAGTTATAATTTACAAGTCTATTTCTTCTCTATATCCGCAGATGGAGAAGAACGTACAATTGAATTCATGGAACAACAGACAGTTATCACCCAGAGTACTCCTCTTCTAGAAGGCACATGTTCTTATGGGGTTGTAGAGCATCCCTTTCCAATGAACTGCTTCGTAAAAGATTGGAGTCTTGGTCCTCAGTTTTATCATGCTGTGAAAATTGGCATCGTTCAATATGTATGTGTAGTCAATACTTTCTCTGGACTATGGCCTATGATGTATTTCTGTGCTTCTACTGACATAAATATTCTGCTGCAGATGATACTGAAAATGATTTGTGCTCTGTTAGCAATGATCCTCGAAGCCTTTGGGGTTTATGGAGAAGGGAAGTTCGCATGGAATTATGGGTAATCTCTTGTTTCCTCCCTTTTGAAATGTATTTACTATATCTTGATTTTAACATGGTCATCGACAAAATATCTGATTTAGTGATAATGTTGCCTCATTGCAGATATCCATATCTGGCTGTAGTGCTCAATTTCAGTCAAACATGGGCATTGTATTGCCTTGTACAGTTCTATAATGTCATCAAAGATAAGCTAGCACCCATAAAACCACTGGCCAAGTTTCTAACATTTAAGTCTATTGTATTCCTCACCTGGTGGCAAGGTATTATTGTTGCGTTCCTCTTCTCTATGGGACTCGTCAAAGGGTCTTTGGCTAAGGAACTGAAAACGCGAATACAAGACTACATCATCTGTATCGAAGTAGTTTTCATAAAACTAATTGTTCCTTTTAAGTATCCATATTCAGATTGGTGTGAAAGTATAAACTTAAAATGTTATGTTTTTACAGATGGGTATTGCTGCTGTTGTCCATCTCTATGTGTTTCCAGCAGCGCCTTACAAGCGTGGAGAAAGATGTGTTCGTAATGTAGCAGTCATGTCAGATTATGCCTCTATAGATGTACCACCTGATCCAGAAGAGGTTAAAGATAGTGAACGAACAACTAGAACGCGGTATGGTAGACATGACGATAGAGAGAAACGCTTGAATTTCCCACAAAGTGTCCGTGATGTTGTGCTTGGGAGTGGTGAAATCGTAAGCTGGTTTCTTCTATAACGAATTTATTTATTTTCTTAACTGTTTTCTCATGCATAACCAAAAGTTTAATTTTATGTTGCTAGATTGTGGATGACATGAGATTCACAGTTTCACATGTGGTGGAACCGGTTGAAAGAGGAATAGCGAAAATAAACAGAACATTCCATCAGATATCTGAAAATGTGAAAAGATTTGAGCAGCAGAAGAAAACAACAAAGGATGATTCATATGTGATACCACTGAATCAATGGGCGAAAGAATTCTCAGATGTTCATGAAAACCTCTATGATGGAGGGAGTGTGAGCGACAGCGGTTTGGGAAGCACAAATCGGCATCACCAGTCTAGAGTCTCGGGATTGTGGACTAGAATGCGAAGGTAAGAAAAACAAAAGGTGGTGCAAGTGCAAACGAAGCTGAAACAATTCTGAAGATGCCTTTTTTGTGGAAGTCTCATCTTCGTCACATCTAACAAAGAAGTTGTAGATTTATGGGATGATGCTTACTCTGCTGGATTTAAACACAGGTAACAACAGATGATGCTACTAACTAGTTTTCCTCTACCTTTACACAAACTTTATTGAGAAGTTAGATTTGTATCTCGTAATGACAGTTTCTTACACAAAAATAAAATAAAATACAAATTTGTCATGACTAATATCTTATGAAACATCTTCTCATATATTGTGTTTGTTCTCAATTCTGAACCCTGCCCACAACAAAGAGTTAAGTTTTTTTTTATTTACCCTACTGGGTCCTAAAGCTCATCTACCCGAAGAAACTGTACCCGATCCAACTTAACACAAGATGGTAAGAGTTTCTTATCGGACCCAAGTTCGATTTATAATGGGCTAAATTATATTCGAGCCCAAATCGTGACAGGGCCGACTCTTTTTTTTTTTTTTTTT
>Ga0041059_1002825_pt1 | contig 12544 bp, 6 predicted proteins | sample AraColnosormetaG_FD_56232 | JGI IMG/M metagenome (GOLD analysis project Ga0041059, IMG submission 56232) | Arabidopsis roots microbial communities from North Carolina, USA - Col MF nosort | ecosystem: Host-associated > Plants > Roots > Unclassified | place: USA: North Carolina | collected 2013-09-02 | reverse complement strand
CTCCCAAAAGTGAGTACCAAGAACCACCTCAAGAGTTTGTGCAGTTTCTATCTCCTTATTGTTTTTGTCTTGGGTTGTTATCTGCAACTCTTTGTTGTAATTACTTTGGAAATTGGAATTGTATCAATACTCTTGCTTATGTCCTCAAGTTTCCTTTATATATCAATATCCTTAAACACATTATTATCTTACTCTCCGCCATATATAATCAGAGAACTAATGAAATAATCTCCAAATAATCTCCAAATACTTCTCCATTCTGGTTAATGGAGGAAAACACCAACCATATATAACTTACGGAGAAGTAATCTCCAAATAATCTCCAAATACTTCTCCATTCTGGTTAATGGAGGAAAACACCAACCATATATAACTTAGTGATTACTTCTCCGTAAGGTGACAACAAAACTCAGAGGTCTCTTTAAATGGAAGAAGCTAAAGTTGTTCTTTGAGTGTTTTAACTGTTACTTTAGTCAATTTAAGGAAGTCAATATGGCTTAGTAAATCAATTAAGAAAACCATTTAAAATCTACCAAGTTTAGTCTAAAAGACTGTTGTCTACACTTAGCTAAACCAAAAAACAGAACCAGAACCAGCACCAAATAAACCTAATGAAATTTCCATTTTAAATTAAACCACGTTCAGATTGTTCTTGTCTTCACTTGAGATTCTTGTGCAGTGGAACCTCTTTGCCTTGTAGAAAGTTTTTCAATCGTTTGCTTCAAGACAGGTTTCAATCTTTCTCTTACAAGAGTGACCTCGCGCAGTTTCTGATTCAACCGGTTCAAGATCGCAGGTAAAACTCTTTGATGATTTTCTTTCACTATTTCAAGCATATCTCTACCATATAAATTTTCTGCACATCTGTAGAACTTCCCTCCAAGATCTTTCAGGTCCCTCTCTCCGTTAATAACTTCCTCTGCATTCTTCGCTGCACTTGTTAGAAATCCCACCAACATATCTAGCTCGAACATCTGATCTTCCCAGTTGTACATATCTTTTTCGATATCGGTTAGGTTCTTCTGTGCCTGGATATCATAACTGTTCACAACCCAAGTGTTGTTTAGTACTGTAGACGAGACCGGTGTCTGTTCTTCCTTGGGAATTAGCTTATAGTTAGGTGTCGCTCGTTCAGTCTTTCTCCTTTTCTTCAGAGGTCTCTCAGGTTGGTCTGATTCCTTTGGAGGCAACATTCCTCTCTTCCCCTTTCCCTCCAACTTGATCTTATCCGACTCTGTGTCTTGGGGGTTATCATCAACTTTAACCCTAGTTCCAGCCTCATCTTCTCCATGACCGTAGGCAATGTCTACGAACCGTTGATAAAGATTCTTGTATTTATCGATCAAACGTTGAAGAGACTTAACGAATTGGCTGTAATCGATTCTATGAGACTTAAAGTCTTTACACAAGCAAGTGTAAACTCTCAATTCCGACCGAGTTAGTCTCTCCTCGATAGCCTTCAATAACTCTGTCAACTTCTGTTTCGCTTCTAAACGGTCCTTCATCTTTCTCTCCACATCGTCTTTAGGTTTATAAACTATCCGTATACGAGGTATCATCTTTGGTTCATTAAGAAGAATAGGGTTCTCTTCCGGCTTCTCATCATGATCAATCTTTCGATTAAGGTTATTGTCTTTAAGCCTCCTAAGTTCTCTAGTGAGTTCGGGATTTCTGAGTAGACGTACCGAAGATCGTAACCTTGTCTGTACCGATGAAGACTGTGTCTTGACACCGTTCGTCTTCATCAACTCATCAGCGTCAGCCATATCTTCTGAATCTCGATAGCGTGTGAGCGAAACAAACGACTTAGGGTAGAGTATATATAAGGTGTTTTCGTTTTCCTTTTTTTTTGAGGAGATTAACTATCTAGATTTGCTGAAAGTACGCAGATTACTTGTTTTCTAACCAATGGTAATAAATCAATTTATTTAAATTAGTTTTCTTTCAACTGATTAAAAACAATTAAACGCAAATTAAATTTTGAGAATCAGTATTTGTCTTATATATAAATTTATACATGAAAAATATAAAATATTTACAACAAAAATCATCATCTTATGAAGAGTTCATGAATCTCATCAAATCTCTCTGTTTTCTCTTGCAACAAAACTCACGGTGATGTCGTCTATACAAATCTTGTTGCTTTTTATATTAGAATTTGTTAGATTCTAGTAGGCTGGAAGGGATCTTGAAGGATTTGTGTTTAGAGATTTATGTCATTCTCATTTTAGGAGGTGGAGAAGTCAAAAGAGAATCAACCATCTAGCAGCTCAATTGGAAGTATGTGAAGTGATTGATGATGACATGTTTTATAGTTTTGTTTCTATTATATGAAGCTTGTGCCCCATCTGAAATTTTCTATATTTCTCTTAGTTCTTTCCTCTGGCTAACATACCTAAGATACTGTATGATATGCATCCAACCTCAAAGTTATATTTTGTTGAATCTTAAGGTGTCTGTCATAACCTATCTTAAAACTGCAGGCAGGTAAGGTTACACTCTTCAGTGCTAGACACAAGATCTTCAGTCCAGTGGGTTGTCGCCAAAGTGCAAGATATAATTATTTCTAACAACTTTGAGAAAAGATTTTGTGATGAGTTCGAAAACAATTAGTTGAGCCTTCCCTTTCAGTAGCTTAAGAGGCTGAATTTTTCTTTCGTAGCTAACTCATGTCATTGAGTTCTCTGAGCAAGCCAATTGACTGCATGTTTTGTGATCCTATGGCAGGCACACGTTCGAATACTACGACAAAGATGAAACAATTGTGACTCATATAGCTGGAGGTATTGATGCATTTTTAAAGGTCTCTGATGGTTGGCCACTGCTGAATACCCCATTAAATGGAAGAAGCTAAAGTTAGTGTTTTAACTATTACTATATAGTCAATTTAGGAAAGTCAATATTGCTTAGTAAATCAATTAAGAAAACCATTTAAAATCTACAAACTCAAGTCTAAAAGATTGTTGTCTACAGTTAGCTAAACCAAAAAACAGAACCAACACCAAAAACAAATTAACCTAATGAAAATTACATTCTAAATTAAACCAGGTTCAGATTGTTGTTGTCTTCACTTGAGATTCTTGTGCAGTGGAAGGTCATTTGGATTATGTGTAGGTTTGGGATTTGGCTCGAGTGATCTCTACATGTGGTGAGTTTGTAAGAAAATGAAGTTCGGGAATCGAAAAAAACGCTTCATAAACCCAGTAAAGCTACAAGAGATGGATGTTACAACTAAATAACACTTGCACTTGAAAACTAAACAAAGTTTTTATACAAAGAGTGCCACAAGTGGAGTGGTGGTATACACAGAGTAAAAATGAGACAATGTAAACAAGAGAAGGCCAGTCAAGCTAGACGAGTGGATCTGTCAAAGGCCTCAATGACTTGATAACCATATCTATGCTTACACAAATGAATACTGCGGGTGACGAGGACGGAGGTGAGACTGTGCGGAAGATCAATACCGGTGCGTTTAAAACCCCAAATGAGACGCTGAACTACATAGTTCCCAACACGATCTTTCACCAAATTCTCAAAGTAACTATCAAACTCAGAGGCAATCAACGTAAGACACCTTTCATCAAGCATATCAAGAAACTTCTGCACAGGGTAATTAGAGAAGGAGCCTGATGAAAGGGACACAAAGTGACCAGAGAACTTGTTTACCCTTTCTTATCAAAGGCAGCTATCAAGCAATCATTACCAAACATGGAGAGCAAAAGTGAACCAGCATGATGTATAAGCAGTAATAGGTTCTTGTTACCAATCTCATTACGGGAGAGTTCAACAAAAGTTGCACCAACTTGAATCAGGAACTTGAACAAAAGTTGCACCATTCTCATATTGACTTGATTTAAATATTAACAAAAAATTATATCTATGTTATTGTAGAGAAGAAAAAAGAAAAACGTATATAATTAAAGATTAGGAAACTCAAGTCCTTTGAAGAAAAATAAGAAATAAAAAAACCCAAGCCTAAAGTAAACCTTGATAAATCGTCATACCTTTTCTCAACGATACTATTCTATAATACATATTTAACTAGATAAGTAATCCGCACCTTGTGCAGAAAAAAAAATTATTAAATAAATTTAACATTGGATTAAATATAGAAGTTATTCTAGTGGCCAAAATCTATAATGACTTTAGGGTTTATATAGATATATGTGATATCCATTATATGATCAATAATATATTGGCAAATATAGAACAGAACATTTATATTTTATTAATATGTTTAGTATATAAAATGATGATTCTTTTGATATTATAACTTATTCTTTATAAGATAAATAATATTGCTAAATAATTCGCTTAACGCATTAGTAATACTATTTTTATGTATTTTTGTAAAGGTGAAAACGATTTTATGTAATATATGTTTGTGAAAAATTTGTAGTATTGTGGATGAATATGATATTGGTATTCTATTTATAGGAAAATATGTTTTTACATATGTAGGAAATTGTCTTTTTTCCTTGCAATTGTTTTAGAAATTTGTTACAAGATATTAATGCGGGAAAAATGTAAATTTTTGTTTCGGAATATCTATAGTAAAATATGATTTTGTTCCCATATTTTCTAATATTTTACTTATGTATTATTAGTTAATGATATACGCAGTTATTCTAATTGGCGGCAGATTTGCTATATATACTTGATTAGGGGTAGTTTTCTTTTGTAGACACATCAATCTGTATGAAATTTACAGGATGAAAAACACTCGGCCACGAAGAGCCAAAATTTAGGTTTGCGTTTTGCTGTGTGAAGAGAAAATATGAGTCAAGTATGGGTTTGAAATTCAGTAATTTGAGAAGAGTTCATTGACTAAGTATTGACGTGAGTATGGTAGAATATACAATAAACCATATACTTACATAACTAATCATAAAAGGAATTGATAGTCTTATACTACATGCACTAAGTCACTAACCAACCTGGCTTAGCATTTCTAAACACGAATTTACAAACTGTTAAGATCTCGTGGCGTCTGACAACATCCAATAATGACAATGGCGATATGAAGAAACAAAAGCAGAGGGCTAGACCAAGCATGAAGTTCTTTAACGTTATTTTTTGTTAAGAGACTGAAGAAGAAAGAAGGATTCTATGGAGATTGGAGAGAGTGGTTGAGCTCGGGCAAGAGAATAAACCAATGTACCACTTTAGATACAATGTTTTGAGCTTTCTGAAGAGAAAAAAGAAGAGAAAAACGAGACTAAACAATTATTAGTTTTTCATAGTTATATTTAACTACAAACTGATTGTTTTCGGTGTATGTGTATAGGTACCAAATCCATTGGCTTTCGAGATTGAAATTAATTAAGAAACTCATAATTCCATACATACATACACAATATATGGACGAAATTTGAGTAAAATTCACTAAGCTTCTGTCCATAAAACCTTAAGTGAAAAAGGGAGATCAATCCCAAGAATCTATTGAAAATATGATAATCTTAAGTAAAAAAGCAAACTCAAGAATCATAGCTTTATGGATAGAACAAATTATAACGCTCTTGGAAGAAAACAAGAATCATCCGGGTCCTATTCTCTACCAAAACAAAGAGTGCCACCACACACGAAACTTATACACTTCGTTTTCATCGAGAATGTTCATGTATATGAGGAAATCTTGAGATTTAGGGCAACGTCTTGGGAATCTCCTACTTATAATAAATTGAAATCAAGAAAAAATATAACTCATGCAATGATCAGATTCCAGATTCAAGATCATATAATAAATCAAACCCTATATCTTCATGAAAACACCACAAGACATATAAGAACAATCACTACGAGAGCAGTGAATTTAGTAGAAATCAATACAATACATAAGGGTTTATCAATTGCTTGAGTAACAATGAACCCCTAAACAATAATGTCTAGAGATAAAAGATATGTAAATCGAAAAGAAATAAACCCTAAGAGAATGATCGAAACTAATTGATATCGGAATCATCAAAATCATCCTCGAACTTGTTGAAGAAATCGCTGTCTTCGGGCTTCATTTGAAAGGGTGAAATTCCTCCAACTTCAAACTGCATATCCATGGGCCCGAAGTCGTCTTCATCGATCTCCATCTGCATAGGCATCGAGTATCCTGGATACTCCATCTCACCCAGAAAGTCACGGTACACCATCGGCCTCATCGGGTCTTGTTCCCAATATCTATCCATCGTTTCGCTTCCTTTGCGTGAAAATCAAACAAAACCTAAGGATAAAGAGAAAGAGAGGTGTTCTACTTTTTGAGGGTTAGGACACCCTTAAGTAATATCCGGGACATTATAAAGGCCCATTAGTAGAGGAGATTGGTCCATTATACAGTCAAGATAAATTAAGAGATTTCTTTCTTTATGTGTCATCAACAATTAGTTTTTAAGATTTTTTTCTAAAACAAAGATTTTGTATTAGATTATATTCAACATATGTAGTATCTACTAAAATAAGCCTTTCTAATAATTATAATGACCATTATAAAGAAAAAAGTATATTTATTTTTATTTCTTATTTTTGGTATTGATTAAAATATACATATCTAACGTCTATATAAGAAACATATGTGTTTTACAATTATCAAAACTGATTACTTCCAACAGAAGGAAACATACAAATTTGTTAACATGTATTAGCTGAAGCTCTTCACCAGTAAAATCATTGCAAAGATATATGATTCAAAATTGGGAAAAATCTTCCCTAGTAGAGAACAACTCAATGACAATGTGAGGACAAAAGCAGAGAAGAATAAACACTAAAAGAGAAACCTTTTGTATCATAGTATTTACAACATTTAACGATCATAATTTTGAGCATTTTCAGGATTGATCAAAATCTATATATATATATATGATAAGAGACTTCATTTTGAATAATCAAATAAGATACAAACAACCTTAATCCGTATAATAGTCATTAATTTATTAGCTTGTGGTGGAGGTGGTTTTTCTGCCACCTATAGGATTCTCACACGGGACAACATGCAAGCATGCATATTGTCAGAAACATACTCAAGAAAGCCAAAGAAATGACCGGCCTCGAGAATGACCAGTATGCAAGGACGCTATACTATCCTAAGTCCTAACTCCTAATCCATAGAAAAATACTCTGAACACGTGGTACGTGACTTGTCTTCTTAAACGATACTTGGCTAGAAACTTGCAGTTTCGTAATATGTAGCCGTCCAAACTTTTACTTCAAAGTCAATCTCGGTTAAGAAAACATGTTCTGTCCACCAAGGTAATAAAGATCAAGAGTACTTGATCGACTATAATTTCATCAAATATATCACGACTTGACAGGCTCACCTACTTATGACGGAGGGCTGCGATATTGGTTACAAACACATCCTCGCTGACGATCATTCGGTTATAACCTTTCAAATAATTTCAATTTCTTCTAATCCTTTCAAATAGATGACAAAACAGTCTTTTGGTGAATAAATCTTTCATTCATACCAAAAATAAATAAAGTGCAAATGTGCAAATGATTGCATATAAGGAAAATAAATAAACGTACCTAGCTATTTTAAGTGACACTTTCTAGGATTTCTCAGCCATAATGATTCCACCGTTCTTCATGGTGCTGTGAGAAAGAGGTTCATTGTAGATTCTATCCATGTAGGTAGAAATTTTTGTTTTCTCAAATCATCGATATGGTTTATTTAGTTCCTCATGTAAGAAAATACTTTGTTTATGAAAGTTTTCTCTGTGGATTGATTTTTCACACAGCTCCGTTTCTTCGGTTTCCTTTGGAATGTACATGTAAGAAGTATGATGTATTCCATTTTCAATATGTTTTATTTAACATAAAATCTAGATTTTCGACCAATAACCTTTTCAAGTAAAAGACCAGAACAAGTCAATTTAGTCATTTTTCGAACATCTAAAACTTAAACTTATGATGATGTTACGACTCAATCTTTTTAAAAGTTCCCCTATTACATCACTAGAGCAATAGTTTTTGTGTAACTTTAGTTCCTAAAAGGAGCGAGTCTAATAAGTGCATAAACAAGGTATATACTAACAGAATTTGGGAAAAATAGTGAAATTAAAAAAAAAGGTGCACAAGAACACAAACATAGATAGATCACTCAAAACAAAACAAAACAAAACAAAACCCAAAAAAAAATCCAATCAAGATTTGTATTTCAAAAGCAAAATCCCAATAATACTTAACTGGATATAAATTTCAAAACAGCTTGAAAATCAAACGGCTGGAGGGTTAGGCGCACGAGGTACTGGAGATCCAGGCACTCCAATGGAATCATCATCATTATCATGGTAGATATAAGCAAAACCACCATGACCTGCTAAATCCATTCCTCGCATTTCATGCTGCTCCGAGATCCTAAGCAAATTGAGCTTTTTGAGGATGAAGAAGAGTGTTCCCATTGTGGCACTAACCCATCCAACAATCACAATTATTTGAACCAGTTGTGCTCCCAATAGCTTCCCTCCTCCGCCCATAAATAGCCCGTAGTGCCTTCCTGGGCTCGCGCCGTAAACCTCATTTATATACTTCTCTTTTGCAAACAGTCCTACAAATATCAAACCCCAAGCACCACACCCTCCGTGTAGTTGTGCGGCCTCAAGTGGATCGTCATATTTTAAGAGCTCTGCGAGCTTGTTGCATCCGATAAGGACGAGGGAAGCCACGAAGCCACATACGATCGCTGCCCATGGATCAACCACAGAGCAACCTGCCGTTATGGCCGCAAACCCTCCGAGTAACCCGTTGCAAACGTCAGTTACGTTCCAGTGGCCTGATAGGAGACGTTTTCCGAAGAGTGTGGTTAGAGCCGCTGTGCATCCCGAGAGTGTAGTTGTAACCGCGGTGCGGCCTATTCCACTCCATTGGCCATAGTTGGAACCAGAATTGTAGGGAATGAGTATCTTGGTGAAGGAACCAGGGTTGAACCCGTACCAACCAAACCAGAGAAGGAAGGTCCCTAAGACGACGAGTGAGGCAGAGTGGCCTCGCAGAGCAATAGCATGACCCCCATCAGGAAACCGACCAATCCGAGGGCCTTCAATAAGGGCACCCCATAATCCTGCGATACCACCAACCATGTGAACAACACCTGACCCAGCAAAGTCGATGGCTCCAGTGCCAAACAAACGGTCTTCTGAACGGAAGGGACTAGCCCATCCATCCGGAGACCAGAACCAGTGAGAGACAACTGGGTAAACAAACCCGGTCAAAAAAGAAGAGTATATCAAATACGCCACGAACTTAGTCCTCTCGGCAATGGAGCCGCTGGTGATTCCAGCGGCTGCGATTGCAAACGCCCATTGGTAGAGGAAGAAGGAGTAATCCGAGGTGAGAGTCGGAAAGTTTTGAAGACCAAAGTTGTGTCTTCCAATGAATCCATCGGAGGATTCACCAAAGGCAAATGCATAACCAAAGAGGTAGTAGAAGAGTCCTCCGGCTGCAGCATCAAGGACATTAGTGAGCATGATGTTCATCGTGTTCTTAGCTCTAACGGAGCCAGCACAAAGCATAGCGAAGCCGAGCTGCATCGCAAAGACAAGATAGGCAGAGAAGAGGAGGTACGTGTTGTCTATAGCGTAGGCTGCATCGGTAAACTTGTTGTTAACGGAACCCAACTGGCCGCAAATGTAGTCAGCCGCTGCCGTGGCATTTGGGCCGAGTAGGGCTGAGAGATCAGCCGCAGAGCAAGTAATAGCTCCTGACATGTTTTAGAGACTTGAGAGAGGAACCACACGAATAAGAAAGATTGTCTCTTGTGCAGCTATAAAAAGAAAAAGAGGAGGAGTTTCTGATTCTGGCTTGACCAATCAAATTCGTAGTTAAGTGGAGAGATATTCATTATTAAATTATTAGAGATGGAATCTAACAAATCTTATAAACTACTTGCAATATACGAGAATCTTATACGGTTTTGGAAATTTAGTGATTGGCATGTACTTTTTATTTGGTATCAAACGCAATAGTTTCTTATTATAAAAAAAGAGAGAGAGGGAGTTTAAATTCCCTTATCACATGCTTCTTTTAGCAATCTAAGCAAGCTGATGGAAGCAAATTTAACCCAAAATATGAATGACGACATTATAATATTGCAAAAAGATATTAAAAATAAAAAATATGATCTATTCAATTGTAGCATATGTAAGCAAAACATATTTGACCAAGGAATCTAAGAAGATTCCCGTAGAGAGTTGGTCGCCGTTTTCGACTCACACTGTCACACCACCTCACACGAAAGGGAAGCTCATTCGTGCTTTTACTTTCGGGGAAAAAACGTTTACATGTACCTGAGTATCTTCTAATTTCTATTTTAATAGAATTATATAAACAAAATTAGTACTTCTAGGGTTTCTAGCAAATCAATTTGTGGCACCTTGCTAGTTGTAGATCAGCAACTCTTTTTTTGGGAATCAGGTCAAAATTCAGCATTCTTAATACGAAAATCTTAAATATAATGAACTTGTAAAGTATTAATATAATTGCTGACGAAACTGCAAATGATAACATGGTTTAGCGGGAACCACGTTTTATTAGTTGAAAATTTCACTTGCGATCTTAAAATTCAACAAATCAATGGCGTTTAATGTGATTCTATATATTAGCAACCACAATGGTCGAATAAGAATGAGTATAGTTTATAGATAAAATTGTAGCAATAAGTAATGTTCCAACTATGCCTATATGTAAACTTAATCATTATAAGACATACTTGTAAATTCACTAGTGAATATATACGTACGAAGGAGAATAAATAAGTTTACTAGATTACAAATTAGCTGATGGAAAACGAAGAAGTATACGATTTAGAATACATTAATATTGGGATTTGACACTCAGGAAAATAGACAAAACCAAACTTTTTTTTTAATCTAATGTCGTCGACGAACGATAAATATTTTAATTGCAACGGGAGCTTTTAAAATCATACAGAGTAACCTGACATCATTGATTACCACATAACACAAATTAATTATTTGATAATACGTTTAATTTACTGATTAATTATAGTGCATATTATATTTTAGTTTAGGTCAACTGACAATTAACTATAAGAACTAAAAATTTACTAAATACGAAAAGCCACATTGGGACGTTTTCTGTTTTATGAAATTATGCAACGGCGCATTGCGGCGTCTCTAGCTATCCTCTATGCATATCAGACTATAAAATATTTGTTCGTGAAATTACTTTTTATGTTCTATAATAGTGATTGAGTGTTTAATAACCAAGAACATCATAAAAAAAACTCTATAGATAATCATAATAATTGCATTAACATATTTGGCTATTTGCCAAAACAATTTAACTCAATACTGGTTGATTTGCAATGCTAGAGGATCTTAAAGAACCATCTTAGATTCTAAGTAGTAAACAAATATATAAATCAAGTGGTAGTGGTTTAGCGATTCCCATTCTAGGAAGCGTTGCCTTGTCGGTCTAGAACAAGAAAAGATTCATTACAAAACATTGAATTATCTACATCAATTGTTATTTACCTAGTCGAAATAGTGTTATATTTTTTTTCTTTATTATTAGAAAATTTGGTGAATACACTAGTACTTGACGACTATAATCACTCTAAGAAATTAGTTGGGTGGTAAAATGTCGGATTACCGATAGATAATTAAAATAAAATAAAACTCTAAGTCTAAACTATACGGGCAAGAATATTTAACTGGTTCGTAATTATTTTAATATTTTTTCTTACTACGACCCGTTAAAGGTAATCAAAATTCTTGTACAATGTTCTGTCTTTGTTTGGGTGACATATGAAATATACGTTTGAGAATATTTAAATACAGTTTGACGACTAATATGCACAAAAAGATGATGTGCAAGGTATAAGCTACTGGAATTGCATCGTAATTCCATGATTCTACAGGTCTCGAAAGTGTATACAAACAAGGAATATATGTTATAAAAATTTTTGTTTAGCAGAATTTGAAATAAATAAAAAATACTATTGAAATATTAGGTGCTAAAATTTATCAACCACAAAATATGGGTCATACTCCTTTGTTTAAAGTTATCGAGGACGCAAGAATTTGATTTATATTTTAATTTTAGTTTGTACGATTAATAGCAACAATTGTTAGGCTAATAAAACCCATTAGGCTTAGTTCAATAGTTCTAAACAAGTGACCAGTTACATAGATGTAATGACATGTCATATTTCTTCTAGTATTATTTATTAACCAACATCGTTCAAGTAAAAGATAATATCTACGTGTACCTAAGCGTGGCTAGTTAACTAATTGGAAAAAATCGCTTTACGTGTACATAAGGGAATGACTAAGTTCTGCTTTTGGTACGAAATGGTACACAAATGATTTTTCAGAATTTATATTATTCTAAGAACAACTTTTGTGTACTCCAATTTCCTAATGCCGTCGGCAGAACAAAAACCTAAGCAAAGTTGTATACAGTATATGCATAACTCTCCTTTTTGGATCACCAAAAGTTGTATATATAAATTTCTAAGAAATAGCATAAACATTAGCCGAGGCATGTAAAATTAAAATTCAAGAAAAAAAAAAAAAAAAAAAAAAAAAAAAAA
>Ga0041059_1002824_pt1 | contig 12544 bp, 6 predicted proteins | sample AraColnosormetaG_FD_56232 | JGI IMG/M metagenome (GOLD analysis project Ga0041059, IMG submission 56232) | Arabidopsis roots microbial communities from North Carolina, USA - Col MF nosort | ecosystem: Host-associated > Plants > Roots > Unclassified | place: USA: North Carolina | collected 2013-09-02 | reverse complement strand
AAGAAAATAAGAAAGATATTAGTATAGTTGAGACGTTATTTGAGTTTAGAAGAAAACAAAAAAATGAAGAATTTTAAATTTTTTGATACCGTGATGCAGTTTCCAGGAAAAATAATTAAATACAAAATCGAATTCACAAAATTATAATATACCTCAGAGTAGTTTTGTCGGAATTAGGATCATTGATGATCGAGATCATTGTCTTTTTCTTAAGACATTTGGTTTAAAATTAATGTTAACTAAACTTTCTTTTCCTTCTGTTTTTCTTTTTGTTGCAAAATAATTTTTGATCCTCAACGATTTAAAAGATCCAGTACGTGACATGAATCAATTTATACAAAATATTAATTTATCGAAGTGAACTATACTTGATGGATTTTAAATCCTCTCATTTCTATTGATATAGCGATCAAATTAGTTAGAAAATTTATTTTTAAAATCAACCTTCTAATCTTCTGAGTACTTTTTAGTATTTAGAAAGTGATAAATCACAATACTAACTAATATATTGATTAATGGGTAGATTCATATATATTTATCTTTAAAACTTTTTGATGAGATTATGAGGTTTAGGGTTTTGCGTGGAATTGAATGCTAAAGGCAAAAAATGGAAGAGCGAGAGTGGTAGATAGACGAATAAATTACGATTACAAGGCGTGTGACTGCTCAGCTGTCTTTGATGTAGACCACATCATCACACATACCTCTTTCTTTCTTTCTTTTTCTGTTTTTTGTTCGACGAGAATCACGGGACAATGCTCCTCTCTTACCCCAAAATTATATATTATCTTTATATGTATTTTTGTAGATTCGTATGAGAGAATTAGTTTATGTGTAAAGTGGTCCTTGCTTGGTTTACGTTACACATCCGACCCCGTGAAGCGATGAATAGCGTTGTTAGTTGAGCCGTTTTTTTACATCGTTCGTTCCAAAAATATGTAATATTAACATACATAGTTATAAAATTTGACACCGTATAAATCGAAGTCCTATATGGTTTAATTTTAATTGCAAAGAAAGTCTTTTTAGACGAGTTTATGGTGATTTTTGTAATTACGATTTTAGTCATCGTAAGCCATTGAATACTACCTCTTCCGCATATTTCGACAATTAGTTTGAATATTTACCTTTACCACTTCTATTATGAAAACAATAAGATAAATACATTCTCACGTATATATGCTTATGATATAATATATTTTAGATCCAATTATGCTTTCGAAGTCCTCTTGGAATTCCAAGAAATATGAGCACTCACAAGATCAGTTCTATTAACATGTCTAACAAATTGTACTGTTTTATTTCTACGTAAATTTCAATCATAAGTTTTTGGTGCATCACGAAAACAATATACAATACTGTTTTCCAGTTGTATATATCTACTATAGATTCGGGTACATGCCATCCAATAAAACTTCGTTGCAGAATTAAATGGAGATTATGAGTTCATGAGATTAAACTATAGGCTTAAGTTCATATTTTCCAGTTAGTAAATAAAATTCTGCTAGCCAAACAAAAAAAGTTGTTCCCTACCAAAAAAAACAAAAAAAGTTGTTGAGGAGAGGAAATTGTAAGCTTTGATGAAGTAGAAAAAAGAAGAACTTTGTCATTCCCCCCACGTGTAAAGAGACTTGCCATCGATCCTTCACAAGCTTCTCGTCACCACTCCTTTCTTCTTTACACTTAATTTCCATCTTCCTTCTGCTTCTACACGTCCACATGCAATTTTGCACCGAGAATCCTAATTTGTGTCCTTCATTTTAAAGGTTTAAAAAGCATGTTTATAAAAACATGGAACTGGATGGTTTGTGAGATATGCCATCAAATTAGACAAAAGGGTCCATTAAGCCTGTGAAAAAAAAAGAAAAAAAAAACTAAGAGACGATCATAAGAGTTAGGTGTGACCTGACAAGATTCTTGTACACCCGAACCCGACTTGTGAACTGTGAAGTCAACCTCTAATTAACAGTTATTTTTTATTCCTACAAATACGGATCCAACATTATTCTCAATTAGTTGAAGTAATGTCTGTCTATTTGCACATTTTCAAACCCATAATCAAACAAAAGTTACATATCCTGACCCGCTGACCATATTATACACTCATCTGTGTATATCTCAAATCTCACTTGCAGGTAATTCTCTCTAGTACTTTTATGTAGATATATAGATATTAGTAGAATGTTAGCAAGAAAAGATGTAAAACATATATATCAACTATATTAGAACCCGTCCTTTGTGCGAGTTTTTGATTTTTATGATAATTTTAAGTTAACAAAAACTGAATTAATTTTGCTTTATATATTAAGATGTGTGTGAAGCTCAATACACAATATTAATCTATTCTTATCAAAAAAATTTATATTCAAAATTTACAGCAATTATAAAGAACTAATAGCATTGTATTATGACTTATCATTAAGATGGGGTTTGTGTCCATGTCCGGAGTTGTTAAAGGTTTGAAAACCCAGAGTTATGAATGTAAAGAAACAAGACAGAATGCTTGAAAACAGAGCATCAAGTAAATGTTTTGTGTTTATATTATTATGCAGCTAAAATGGAACCGGTGACGGCATTCCAACTTGGCCAATGGATGTCTAGACTCGCTATATTCTTCAAGGCAGACGACACATTCTTCCCCAACCTCGAAATTGAATTCCTCGACGGCAACAAAAATATATCTTCGAACGTTTTGTTGTGTCTGATCAGCCAACTCCACATCTTTAGGTAAACTCTAATATCCTAGAGAATAATAGAAATCTATAATACTAGTTACAATGTAGAAGAAGAGACAACCTATAACGAAGCTAGATACTATAGCCAACGTAACCAAACCAAACAACAAAAGTATGTTGTGATAGACCAGTTTTTCTTTCCAAAATACGGCCCAATTAAAAGTTTGGTTCTAAAAACAATTTGGGCCTTAGTTTGTATAGTTTAAAATGTGTTTCTTAGTGAGGATTGGTTTTTCATGCCCTTTTGTTTGTGTGCTCCTTTTTTTGTATATTGAAGATCATATCAAAGCAAAAGCAATACAATACTTTTCATTCAAAAAGTTCCTCCTTCTGCTTGTTCATCAAATCTCTCAGGTAATTAAATATATGGTTGTACCACTTTTAGTTTTGTGGTATTCGGCTCTGATGTTGAATACTTCAAATATCTAGATTTGCATCTGATGCAATTGAAAACCTTTTTTTTTTTTGCAATTGAAAACTCATATATATAGTATGGCTAGATATATGCAATTGAAAACTCATATATCTAGCCATACTATGAAATAACAATTGAAGAACTTCTAAGTTGAAAGAATTCTCACTTTGTATGTTTTGATGAATTTGATCTTACATTCCAATCGTTCCAAATATCGAAACTCTTAAAGCGTATTCAATCAAACGAATCTCGTCCTAGATATACCTTGGTCATTTCAAGAAGAAGAGAAAAAAGTTATGGTCAAGAAACTAAAAGTCTAAACCCATATTATAATTCTAGTGTTGATATACGAGAATTATATATTGGTCACTTGCCCAATTAAAAATATCGTGTATAGAAAACAGTCAAGTCAACAACTATAGCAAGGGGCAAAACCGTAATTTCACAACAAGCAACTTGCTCGGTTTTTTCGTTATCACCACTCACATGAACTCTGCATTAAAAACTCTATCTCTCTCAAATCGAAAGGCACAGCCCAACTTTTCGCAAGTCGCTGTAAAGTTTGATTTGCTTCTTTTTATATACACACATACTTCTCCTCCATACACTTTCCTCTTCAATCCTCAGTTTTTTTTCTAAGCCCTAATACCATCTCAAAGAAGAGATCAAGATTTGAAATCAAGAAGACACCATTACTCAGATCAACATGCTTGCCGTTCACCGTCCTTCTTCCGCCGTATCAGACGGAGATTCCGTTCAGATTCCGATGATGATCGCGTCGTTTCAAAAACGTTTTCCTTCTCTCTCACGCGACTCCACGGCCGCTCGTTTTCACACACACGAGGTTGGTCCTAATCAGTGTTGCTCCGCCGTTATTCAAGAGATCTCCGCTCCAATCTCCACCGTTTGGTCCGTCGTACGCCGCTTTGATAACCCACAAGCTTACAAACACTTTCTCAAAAGCTGTAGCGTCATCGGCGGAGACGGCGATAACGTTGGTAGCCTCCGTCAAGTCCACGTCGTCTCTGGTCTCCCCGCCGCTAGCTCCACCGAGAGACTCGATATCCTCGACGACGAACGCCACGTCATCAGCTTCAGCGTTGTTGGTGGTGACCACCGGCTCTCTAACTACCGATCCGTAACGACCCTTCACCCTTCTCCGATCTCCGGGACCGTCGTTGTCGAGTCTTACGTCGTTGATGTTCCTCCAGGCAACACAAAGGAAGAGACTTGTGACTTCGTTGACGTTATCGTACGATGCAATCTTCAATCTCTTGCGAAAATAGCCGAGAATACTGCGGCTGAGAGCAAGAAGAAGATGTCTCTGTGATGAGTCTTTGTCGTTGTCGGGTAGTTTCGTTAGATCCGACGTCGTTTTCTAGATTTTTAGCCGTCGTGTGATCTATGTTTTTTCGGCTTATGTGTGAAAAAAAAGTTACATTAGTGAATTAATCTCTCATGCATATCATAATCCTTCTTTTAATTTTTGTATTTTACATATCCCATAAAGAACCGATTTGGATAGCCCTATTCCGGCTTTCACCACCCAAAGATAATAATATTCAAACTGAAAGAATGTGGTTGTGTTGTCCGCTAATTAAAAGTGTGATTTTCAAGTTTAATTAATCTTGTTTTTCTATAGTTTCATCAGAAAAAGCGTAAATGAAATGGTACAATATGATGTTCGACTCGGATGTATATTAACTCGTTACATTGAGTTGTTGGCCATCTAATGTGTGTAGATAAATTTACGTACGTATAAACAGCTTTTGTGAAATTCGACGATTTTTCTTAAAGGCAACTTTAAATTTGGGCATAATATAATGTGTTCCTTTCCTCTATGATTTAACTAGGTCCTCAAACTTTTTACTTTCTTATTATTTCATAATAATTAAAATAACCGATTGAGCGTGAAGTTGTTATTTAAAAATCAAACATTTGATAGAGAATTCAAGATTTGAAGTTTTTATTTGTCATCATAAACTATTTGGTAGAAAATAGGGAGTAGTTGGGGATTTTCAGGCTTAAAGGTAATTGCGTAAAATGGACAAAACATACATGTATACAAAAATATGAACATGGCCGTCAAAATATAAAAAATAAAAAACGAACATGTTGATGAATTTAAAGAAATAAAAATTTGCAAGTGGACGATGCTTTGAATGATAACCCAACAAGCCAAGCTGTTCTCTTCTTCTTTTTTTTTCCCGCTTGATATAAAGAAAATGCAAGTTGCAATTTTTTTTATCTTTTACTTCCTTTCTTTATGGTTCTTCCCAATCCAAAAGATATAATATTAAATTTCGTATAATAATAAAGAAATATGGAATAGAGAGAAGCGCAAGTTGCATGTCCTTTTACATCACGAGAGTCACGATATGTTTCGTTTCCAAGTGATCTCTTAGAATATAATTATATAAATGTGTTTTTTTCAATATATTCGAGAGGTTTCTACACTTCTATCCACAAAAAGATATGTGATTGATCGACAAAACATGAATCGTATGAAATGAAAGATTTCATTTTCCTTAGATCTAAAACCTTCTACTTCTATGTTTGCAATATCATTATCGAGGTTCACCACTATGGTTACGTAACCATCATCACTACAAAATTTTCAGTCGATAATAGGAATAGCATAAAAATACACAAAATGTTATAACTTTCAATTACTAATTTTTGTGGTCGTCAAATATCGACAAATATAGCATAGCTTTACTAATCATAACTTCATAAGATACATACTTAATGTGGCCACGAAAGGTGTAAAAACAAAAAAAAGGGATGGGAAAGAGTTGGCGGTGCAAGTGGAAGTGGGGTAGCTGCGATTTTTTTGCAAGTTGGGCAAAACATATTAATTGTGATTTACAAATTGATGAATTTTCTTATTTCTCAAAACATAAAAATGAAAGTATATGTGCCTTTGCGATCCATCACGCCACTGTTTCCTATAATTTGATTGGACCTCTGCCCAAATTTCCGATCGTTGGAGAAAAGGAAAATAAAAATAAAAATCGAATATAAGTGTATATGAATATAATTCACAAGTTGCCACATATTAGTATATCGCTTCTTGTTATATAAAGAGGCTTCATGTGATGCTTCTAGACCGAACCACCTACATCGGCGTATGGCCATAATTGTAGTTGGGGTCGGGTTAAGGTAATTTATCATTTGTACTAATTCATAATTCTTTTTATTTTCTGTTATAAATATCATCTGGAAGGTCCAAGGCCATAAGTATTGACGAATTGTTTAAGAATCTTTCCAATAGCCTTTTTAATACATGGCTTTTTTGTATCATGGAGTTGAGTCATCCGTGTTATAGGACTTTTAAAATACCGATTGCAGCATGTTTTCGATGTGAAAAATCTGCATTGGTGTATTTGTTGATTTGTTATAACGCGTAAAGCATGCAATGTATGCTTTTAGATGGTAAGTTAACTTGTAAAAATATCGATCTGCTAATGTTAAGTTGTGTACAAGAAATACTATCCACAAAAGCGTATAGAGACAATCGTACCTAACCTAACACAATGTAACAAAATTTGAAATTAGTTTTGTAACTTAAAATAAACCCCCCAAAAGAAAGGTTTAAAACTTCTTTTTATGGGCCTATAGCATCCGCCTGTATGCCCAACTGGACCCGGTCATTTCTAAGAATCGCAATCCCAACCTACGTGTAATAACTAATAGTATGAATAGTATGAATTTCACGCATGCACGACGCATTTTTATTTTCTTTTACGCCACACACGACACATTAATAAGGTTTAGACAACTTTTTTTGATTCGTGAATGCCTTCTTTGAGAAAGATTGTGTTAACTATGTGTATATCGTTCCAAGGTTATTAGATGTAGTCCAAAATAGATCACATAAGTTATGTATTTGTTTAAGGTTTGCGCACCAATGATATTGTTGCATATCGAACCAGTTGGTGAGCCGGAATGGAACTTAATTCTCATCAACTCCACTATGGTTATATAAAAGAAATTGCATATGTAACTATATGTAAATTAATGGGTGAGATTGTGAGACTCTTAGTGAATTGAGAGAATTTTAGAGAGAGAACAAAATTGTGTTAGAGAAACATATCAACCAAAAAGACATTTGAACCAAAAATACAAGTGACTGGTTTCCATATGTGATAGTCTCCAGTATATGCATCTAAATCAATTATGAACCAAATTCATCATTAAAATGGGCAAAAATGTGTTTGGTCGCGGGAAGACCCGTCTGTCATCCCTATTCTAAACTTTCAATACAATTCGTTAAAAAAAACTTAATTCTAACTAATTCAGAGTAAGATAGTTGAAAACTATACAACAAAAAATATAAGAAAATGATGAATTTCTACAATTAACAAACTAAAACATAAACTATCAAATAGAAATAGATGTATCATGTCATAGAATGAGATAAATGGTTCACTATTTGATTATTGATTTTTTTTTTTTTAACACGACTATTTGGTTATTGATTATGTCAAAAACATTAAAATAATAATTTTATAAAATAATACGATATATAATGTTTTATTAGTTTTATCTATCCCCCTACTATAACAAAAACTTATAGAAATATATAAACATATAGAAGAAGAAAAAAAGACAGAACATATAGAAACAAGAAATAAAATTATACTTTCAAAAACTACGAAGCAAGGAAAATCGAATTTTGAGGTAACTTGAAGGCAACGAATAGTATGAATGTGGAAACGTCAACAACTTAACCTTACGTTTACATATTATATTATTTGACCATCTCTAACCATATTTGGATTATGAAAATCCAAAAGGGCGCTCGCAAATACCATAGTGACCCCCTGTGGCCACACCTTTCTCAGATGTCTATTATGCTTTATGAAGAATGCCAAGGGGGTTTCTCGGTAACACCAAATTAATCGATAGTCGCCTTCACTTGCAAACCAAGAAAGATACGAAACTACACCGAGAAAGTACAATCTTATTTAAATAACCAAAACAAACAACTTAGTTTTGTCTGACCCACTAGGCCACTACTTCTATTCGACAACTTTAAAGTTGACGATACATATACAATTCCTGACTCAACTGAGAACGACAATGTACAATCACACAACGCTGGTCGAACTTAGGAGCCAATAAAACACTTGAGTCGTGACATGAAACACACGGCTACAATACAAACTTCTCTCAATTATTTTTTGTAAAGACCGATTATTTGCTAAGCAAGTCCTAGACAAATATTTACACACAATCGCTATAATATTTAACAAGAGATCACGGTCAGATTAAACTACAGGTCGAATGATTACGGTCAGATTATAGACGCAGCGTCGGATTTCTATCTCATAGAGTCTTGACATAACTTTGTTTCCTAGAGTCACGACCTTATTTCACGTCTATTGGCGAAATAACTTCAATATATCGCATTCACAATGGACATACTTTTTGTTTTTGTTTTTTGTTGGGAGTGAATTTCTTCTTATCCAAGAGCATGTTAATTAATGTTTTAGAGTGACTTTGACGACAATAGTTTCGCAAGAATTAATAATTAATGTTTAGTAACTTAATTTTCCAAAACATTAGAATCCTACTTTGTATATGTTTCAAACAAAGCACAATAAGTATTCAAAGTTAAATCTCAGAGTTCAAATTAAGCCTTTAAGATTTTGTCTTGAATAATTAGCTTACCTCTCTAATCATTAATCAACTTAGGAAAAATATTATTTTTCAAGTAGTGGGCAATTGCTTGGCAAACTGTCAACACAAAAAGTTTTAGAATTTATATTAGGAAAATGATTCATAAATGTATATATAGACAGCTACAGAAAATTGATTGACCACCAAACAACAAAATAACTTCAAGAAGGCTGGAGTTAAAAGGCAAGTAAGAGAAAGACACATCAATATAACCCAAAACAAAACATCATAACAGCAACAATAACAGACACATAACCAATGGCAAAGCGACAACTGTTGATGCTGGGTATTAGAACTAGCTTTCATACTATCGCCGCCGTGCTTGTGGCCGGATTAATATTCACTGCCGTGTTTTTGTCCAGAAACAGTTTGCCAAAGGAAAATCCTCAAAGCCACGGTGTTACGGATCGCGGAGGGGACAGTGGCAGAGAATGTAATTTGTTCGAAGGGAAATGGGTATTTGATAACGTATCATACCCTCTTTATAAAGAAGAAGATTGCAAGTTCATGTCTGACCAGTTGGCTTGTGAGAAGTTTGGGAGGAAAGATCTGAGTTACAAATTCTGGAGGTGGCAACCTCACACGTGTGATCTTCCCAGGTTTTTTTCCTTCTTTGTCATTTTCACTTTCACATTTTTACATATGTCTTTCCTTTCTCTATCTATGGCCATTAGTATAAAAGTTTATACTATAAAGATGTTACATGTCGCATTATCTCCGCTGCTTATATACTTTCCCGTTCTTCTTTCTTCATATATATGTATCTCAATTCATATATAAACGGTTCTATATCAGTCGATTGATGAAACTTAGATAGATAATCATAAGACTTTTTTTTCTTCTTGTTTCTAATGCCATTTCCTTAGAAGTTAGAACTAGTCCAAAAAATAATAATAATAAAATTAACTAAATAAAAAAAGAAGTAGAAGAAGTGATTTTCAAGTTTTGGGCCTAATTTGGGCCGTTATTGTTTTTATTATTATTATTATTATGCAAATCATCGCCCCGGCCGTTATTATTCGGAATAGAAAGAATTAAGGGCTAACGAGTAACGACCAACAAATATACCACATGATTAGTTGTTGTTACCATAATTTCTAACAATATTATCGTCATTGAAATCTTCTAATGTAAAAAATAAGGTTTAATGGAACGAAGTTGCTGGAGAGGCTAAGAAATAAGAGGATGGTGTACGTAGGAGACTCTCTGAACAGAGGCCAATGGGTATCAATGGTGTGTATGGTTAGTTCGGTAATTACAAACCCAAAGGCGATGTATATGCACAACAATGGCTCTAACCTCATCACGTTCAAAGCTCTCGTAAGTCCTCCATAAAATTCACACACAATTACAATTAGTTCTTTGAAAAGTGGGCGGTTATAAAAAAAGTGAATGATGGTGCATGCATGTGGATTCATTAGAACATGCAAGCAAGCTGCATGCAAATAGTGCTTTTGTTCAAAATCCAAATTTAAATTTTTTATATTGAAGAAACTTTCAACATTTCTATAAACTAAAGCCTTTAATAATTAGAACGATATTCGTTTAATAAAATGTTCAAACGTGATCTCCAATAAATATGAGACTGTCTTTGTGGATAAATAATCAGGAATACAATGCTACAATAGACTACTATTGGGCTCCTTTGCTGGTGGAATCCAACTCGGACGACCCGACAAACCATAGATTCCCCGATCGGATAGTTCGGATCCAATCAATAGAAAAACATGCAAGGCATTGGACGAACTCTGATATCATTGTTTTCAACTCTTACTTATGGTGGAGAATGCCTCATATCAAGTCACTGTAAGTTTTTTTACTTGAAGTTAAACTCAATTATACTCAATATGTAACAGATGAGTAAAAAATTAAATATCTATAAAAGGTGGGGATCGTTTGAGAAATTAGATGGAATATACAAGGAAGTGGAGATGGTGAGAGTTTATGAAATGGCTTTGCAAACACTGTCTCAGTGGTTGGAGGTTCACGTTAACCCCAATATTACCAAACTTTTCTTCATGTCCATGTCTCCCACCCATGAAAGGTACCTTTCTCTAACTGATCTTTTCAATACCCATGATAACGCTTTTTTGATCTTCTTTTTTTCCCTCTAGCTCATAGATTCGTATCTTCATTCTTTACGTTTTTCCGATAAATATTTTATTTCTCCTAATATTTTATAATGATGCATATGATCGGCACAACTTATGACAAAATGAGTTTGTCATATTGGTATTATTTGGTTTCTTACACAAGATAACAAGGTAACATAAGTACATCTATGTAGGGCTGAAGAATGGGGAGGAATACTTAATCAGAACTGTTATGGAGAAGCTAGTCTAATAGATAAAGAAGGATATACTGGAAGAGGGTCAGATCCAAAGATGATGAGAGTCTTAGAAAATGTGCTTGACGGGCTAAAAAATCGAGGATTAAACATGCAGATGATAAACATTACGCAACTATCAGAGTATCGAAAAGAAGGTCATCCTTCGATCTACAGAAAACAATGGGGAACAGTGAAGGAAAATGAAATCTCGAATCCAAGTAGTAACGCAGATTGTATACATTGGTGTTTGCCTGGAGTTCCTGATGTTTGGAATGAACTCCTTTATGCTTATATTCTTGACCATCATTCTAGTTGAAAACTACTATTATATCTTTTGTTTTTTTACCTATTCCACTTCAATTGTACAGTTGATTTCCTTACTCTCACTTCTTTTCTATCAAAAAAATTAACATGTTTTTCTTAATATGCCATTTCTTCAATGAATTGCTAGGTGAGGTTGTTTAAGTTTTCTTCTCTAATCGGTTAAATTTGAAATTGGAAATTACATAACAGATTTTTATTGTATAATCATAATTGTTACCTTTTTGACCCCTTTTTGTTAGGGGTATCAAGTGTACATCTAGTTTGGAAAAAGAGTAAAAGACAACAATTAGAATGCCTTAATTTGGGTCAAAACAGTTTTTTTTTTTTTTGGTTTTGGGCCATAGTTGAATAGGCTCTGCAAGTTTTGGATATGGTTCCAAGAAAATCTATCAATCTTAAAAATGGTATTTTTTTTTTTTGTTATGTTTAAACTGTGCGTTTTACTCTATCTAGAGTTGAAAAATAATTTTTAACTTTTCAATGCATGATGTGAAAAATGCATAACAGCCTATGTGTATACGTTAAAATATGTGTTTGTATCAAGATATAATCATGATCATATACAAACTGAGTTTATCTTTTATGTTAACTACTTAAGAATCATGCTTCTGATAAATTGGGATTAAGAATGTATTTTAGTTTATATCGGTTGATAGAAAAAAAAAGAATGTATTTTAGTTTATATGATGATTTTAAAGGTTTTATTTCTAAACTATTCAACATTTTGTCATTAATCACAAATATCATTCAACTATATGTTAAATTAAACCGAATATGTTTTCAGTTGATAACTAAAATAAGAAATATTTGCATGAAAAACTGTGTGTGTTAAATTCTGTGTCACAAAGTATAAGGCGGAGAAACTGGGAAGTTGGCAGGACAGATACAGAATCATAAAGCCGCCCTGAAGTGACGCTCCAATAATTGTTTTGATTTCTTCCCCGAATTTCCTCCATTATTTCTTGAATTACTAAAACCAGAAACTTAAATTTCAATCATCCTTCTTTGGATTTTTCGAAGAATCTCGTTCTTCACATTACATTTAAAAAAAAAAAA
>Ga0041059_1002823_pt1 | contig 12547 bp, 9 predicted proteins | sample AraColnosormetaG_FD_56232 | JGI IMG/M metagenome (GOLD analysis project Ga0041059, IMG submission 56232) | Arabidopsis roots microbial communities from North Carolina, USA - Col MF nosort | ecosystem: Host-associated > Plants > Roots > Unclassified | place: USA: North Carolina | collected 2013-09-02 | reverse complement strand
AAAAAAAAAAAAAAAAGATTATCTTGACAGTAAGAATGGGCAGACGAGAAAGTAGATTCGAAACGAAGTATGATTTATAAAAAAAAACTTGGGTTTCTCGATTGAAGTATCATCAACAATTTTGACATCATGCTGAAGATTTAGTTTATGAGAACAACAAGAACAACTAAATTAGGAAAAGAAAAGAAGAAAAAATCTAAATGACATTCATTTTTTATACAGCCTTTTTTTTTTTATCTAAACGCCGCAGGAAAAAACCTAACGAAGATGAGCATTTGGTTGCATCTGTAGGGCTAGTTCGTAAACTTGTTACTATAGCACAAAGCCTCTCTCTTGGTCAGGCAATTTTTAGCTCTCAAATCATCACCTACACAATTTCAAAACAGCTATGAGTTAGTGATACGGCTTCTCTTCCTTCAATTCACTTTTCTCTAAGCTCACAAGAAGGCAAATCACAATTGAATCTGTTGTGTTTTCTTTAGCAATTTATGGGGTTTGGTTAACAATAAGAGTATCTGTATCATCAGATTGTTCGTCTGAGTTTTGCTCTGACGGCATTTTCAAGTCTATCAAATTGGCTCTCTGCGATCAGGTCATCTTTGTATGCTCTTAATGATCACAGTCAAGATTCTTTGCCTCTTATCTTTGGTATTAAAGGAGAGTTTTGCAACGGTTGTTATATTTCTATACAAGTAGTTAGAAATCCTAATCAGAGAGTATATTCTTATCACATTTACCAAAATTTACAAATCCAAGGTATGCTAAATAAGCAACCGTTCGTACACACACACTCCATCATAGCTCCAAGAAAACAAAGGGGATCCAAGAGAAAGCACAATTTACATGTGATAAGAATAATAATCTGTGTGTGATACTACTAGACTAGATTCACGGTAGAATCAAAGAAAGAAGTACCAAAGTAGACATCAATAACGAAAATGCAAGCAACACAGAAAAAATGTATATATATTCAATAAAGCAGTCCTATGTTATTTTCACAAAGTTTCATGTACCCTATATAAAAATGCAGACTAAATGCTCCAGTTTCAACGACAGCGAGCACATGCTTTATCATATGTCAACAAGAAAGGATCAGAAAAGTATGTAAGTAAAGCTTATGGTCATTCAACTCAGTCATCAGGCAGAGGGTAGAAGAGATAATTACCTTGAAGATTATGATTATGATGGAGAGTGGAGCTAGTTTCAAGGCCCCTGTCCAGCCGGAGTACCTGAAGACTGTTGCTGCTGTTTCTGCTGTATCTGGAGAAGAAGGTTTGCTGCAAATTGTAGTGTTGACTGGTATCTCTGATTCTTATCGACCTCCCCATCTGTTGTACCCTGACCATCCCCAGAGATCATAGGCTGCAATCGTAGTGCTTGGTTTTGTGGCTCTAAATTTGCCTTATCTGCTGGTGGTTGCATGGCAGCTTGAAATTGGGAAGGGTTTAAGTTCTGTGCCTGATTTGTTGTTACGCCATGAAAATTAGCTTGCTGATAACTTGGAATTGGACCATAGTTTTGGTTTGGCATGGACGCTTCTGGTTGGTATTGCTGGACCATGGGCTGAGAAACAGGATGATTTGACGAACCCTGAGTGTACATGGAATAATTATTATGAGGCATATTTGGTAACGGAGACAGCTGAGGCATGTTAACAGATTGGCTCTGGTATTGCATGTTGCCATGGACCATTCCACTAGTGTAGTTGGGGTTGTTTGAAGCTGGAGGGTAACGCGAAGGAGGAGGAGGTAGTTGCCCAGCTGGAGTGTACTGATTTCCGTATTGTTGGAATGACTGATTTGACGCATCATGAACTGTTTGTGGACCTCTTTTCCAAGCTTGAGACGGTGCTTCTCCATTGTACAGTCCATTGGACTGATGTGCTGTGGAAACAACTGTTGAAGGTCCTGACATAGGTTGGTGACTCTCAGGGGCAGCAGGTTGAGAAGTTGCAGGGAGAATAGATGCCAGAGTGGCTAAAAGCTCCGGAGTTAAACTAACCCCAGCTTGAGGCGCTGCATTATTAGGTATTCTGAGAGGCTCGCTAACAGATGGTTTTGAAGCAGCTGTCAAATGTTCTGGTGCACCCCTAATGTAATTTTCCCTAGGAGGATATAAACTGTGACTAGCATTGGCAGGTGAATCCCGGGCTTGATCCATATAATGCAGAGGATTGGACTGAGATTCTTGTCTGTATGATGCTGTAACAGGAACGGCTGGCGGGGGTAACTTGAGAACAACACCATATAGCCGTTCTTGACGGGTCACTTGGAGTACATCAGTTAAGAAATCTGATGGAGGCACCAAGAATAAAGTTGTACCATCATCTAATTTGGCAACACCCGCCCGATCTTTTGAGCTAAGGTACCGGAGAAATTCAGTGTAAGACGCAAAATCTTCTTCCCTGTCTGGTACGAAAAAAACGATCTCACATCCAATGGCAACGGCGTAATGTTTAGCGAGCATATTCAAATCAGTTCTTGCTGAACAATTGACGACCTCAGGCCTATAAATCAATTATTAAAAAAAAAACAAAGTCAGTAATTGAGGGCAATGCCAAAAATGAATCAACACCATGAAAATCAAGACATCTCAGAAACTAAACAAGTAATAGTAAAATAAAAATGTACTATCTATAATAATGTTACTTCCATCGAGAATGAAATGGAAAATATATAAATCGCTCTGAAAAAGAAAACACTAGAAGGGTTAAAGTGCTAGAAATTAGTACTCACAGTTTAGTTTCAATCCCCTTTCCCATAGGTACACAACGAGCACAACAGACGGGAGTTCCACCCTTGGCAATCATTCCTCTCCATATGTGATCAGAATCAGGGGGGCCACGGATAGGTCTAGCAGCAACTGAACCTCGACCAAATGACCTCTCATCGACACCCATTGGAGTAAAACCGTCCACTGATCCATCTCTTCTGGTTCGTTTACTTTCTCTGACCAACTGAGCAGGATCATATCCTTCCCAAGAATCGGGGTTTGACCTCATAGGGCGCCTCGTACCTTGTGCAGGAGATGGGAGGATTCCAGGTCCTGTTGGAGATGGGAGTATTCCAGTTCCATTTGCAGATGGCCTCCTCCAGTTTGGCTCCTTACCAACAACGTCATTGTATTCTGCACCATTATATGAACGCTCATTTGTACCTCTGAGGGGCCTCATAGACCCAGGAATTCCAGTAGAATGAGGAGAAGATACAAATGAAGGATCATTATTGAACATATCTGTCCTTGACCGTTTCATACCAGAGTAAAAACTAGTATCGTCTTGCTCAGGAGGCAACTCATCGTTTGAGTACATAATTTTGATTCTAGGATTATTGAATAACCTCCCCTGTAGGCCTTCCTTGCATTGGCGAGCTTCCTCCGCGCTCCTAAACTCCACAAGTGCAAAATTCCTTGATGGGTAACTTTTTACCCTCTCGATCTCACCAAAGAGTATCATCGCATTGTGCAGAATTTGCTCATCATTGCATTGTGTAGCAGTAGGAGGGAACCCAATCCACAGAACCTTACTTGGCTGGACATCTCCTTTAAAGTCTTCATATGAGTGAGGATACTGTAAGAATATAACAAAACGTCAAAACCAGTAACCTATACATATCACTAGTAACAAGAGACATACTTTCAACATTCAAGACTAACCTGCGGTTTATGATTCATATTGCCATTTCTGTTATCGTAAGAGCCAGCCCATTGTTCCTGAAGATAACACAAAGGTAACTTGATTTCAGACTTAAGAAGTTGAGCCTACTCTACAATGAAATAGAGACGAGTAAATACTGCTCCTAGGGGCACAAGACAGAGCTCAGCCCTATCAGTTTGACGCAAATTATGAAACTAAACAAAATGTTTACTGGAGCGTTTTCAAAAGTAAAAATCAAATGCCACAAGAGTGCTTACTTTTTTTGGCGCTTGTGACCGGAGAAAATCAACACGCAAAAAGCTACCACCCATAGGCTTTCCATTCATGCTCTTAGCCTGTAAAGCATCATCCATCTCATAATAATCAATGAAAGCTGTCTTGCGTTCTCTGAGAAACCTAAAATCCTCGATTTTCCCAAACTTGCTGAACTCTTCCTCCAGGTCATCCTTGGAGACATTAGGGCCGATTCCACCCACCCATAGACTCTTACAAGGTTTTGCCTGCAACAAGAAAAGGTCGATAAGAAGGCGATACTACCCAGATAGGTTGCCAAGAATAAAGCATCAAACATCAAGGAAACTAAACACACAAACTAACTAGTAATTTCAACTACACTACGACACCAATTCATATCAATTGCTTTCCTAAACAAATAAAATTGCCGCAAGGAGAAACCATCTCCTCTTTCTCTATTAAATCAGTGTTAATAGTTTCTCTTGCCTAAACATCAGATTTTGTCTGTAGGAGAAGTATGTAGTCCCCAAAGCCGGAAAGACATTAATACTTTCTGCAAAACATTCCTGTCTTTATCCATTGCCTGAGTCCCAAATAAACCAATCCCTGAACACTCCATTTAAGTACTCAAAGCCGGCAAGACATTGAAATTTGAGTCTGCCTGCAAATGAATATTTGTCTTGTCCACTGCAACTGTACCAATCCCAGAATGGTTGTGAAGAAGTCAACTTCCTAAGGAACTACAATGGGAAAGCCCAGATTGTACGTAGGGATGGGAATTGAGGAACAAACATGGTTCTTCGAATAAAGCGTTTCTGATTGGTAGAGTTAGCCGCCTTAACAACCACGTAATTTGTCTTCCTGAAGCATCGAGCCAAAACAAGCCCAAAACTCCCTCACACTGATATGGATATGTGCCAGCGATACTAGGAGTTAGGACGATACGGTTGCCAGAATTTTCTGTTTCGCAGATGCAGTTATTGATATCTACGTACCGCCATAGACAAATTTCTCCACGCGGTTTGATTTTTGCAGGAAACTGAACTTTTAAACTCCAAAATTTCTTATCTGTTTGGCCGATGATAGAGTTTGCTCGCTTCCAAATTTTCACCATTGCGAATTTCGAGTGGAGTACGCAATACATTCATACTCAAGCTTGTGAGATTTAACATCTGAAGCGAACCTGAAATCAGACTGCTAAACGCGGATACAAGTTTGCAGATAAACGACAATCGGATTAAACCTTCTTCGCATAAACGAGAGTAAACATGTGTTTGATGTATTCTTTTGCAGAGCTCATTCGCTAAGAGTTATATATGCTTTAACATCAAATTTTGCAGAGCTTCTCTGTGGTTTGGCTTTGCGCGAGTTCGATATAACCAAAGTAATTTGAGAAAAGACGTTTCGATCGGATCAGGTTTCGCCTTAAGCTAACGACGTATAATAGAAAAAAACTAGGTTTCGACTTTGATTTGTACGATGAGGAAAAAAAAAACAGATTCAACAAGAAATTTTTGGACTAAACAAGCATCATCAAAGTTTTGTGAACCTGGACTATGAATTCGCAAAAAGAGTATAATCGTTGACAAAAGACAATCAAAGTTAGAGAACAAACGAAGATATAGATAAGAACAAACCGGTCGTGCGTATTCGATCTTAATTTGACTTCCATTCAAATTTGCTCCTTGAAGAGCCTCTTTGGCTGCGACTGCTTCCTCCACATGTCTGTAGTATATAAACGCAAAGCCTCGTGAAGAATACACCGTGATTCTATCAATATCGCCGTATCTTCCAAACAACTCGGTCAGATCTGACTCTGTCGTCTCCGGCGTTAGGCTACCGACCCAAAGATTGTTTGACTGGAAACCGGAATCATCGGCTCTGAATGGCTTCATAGATAACGCCATCGGGATTGTTTCAATTGACGATCCTATGGATCCAAAATTCCAATCCCAGAATTGATTGTTTTACCTTTGGGATTATGAGATTTCGATTATCCACGTGACGGAAAACGAGAGACGAATTGTGCGATGATACGTTGAGCAAGAAAAATTCGATGAGAGATTTGGGTGTTCAAAATCCTACCTACAGAGAGGAGAAGAGAACCCTAGATTGAGTTTGAAGACGAAGAAGATTAGATTGTGAGAGAAAGAGAGGCCAGGGAATATCGAAGCGGCGGCTTTTAAAGGATATATAAGGATACTTTCCTTTTTTTTCTTTTTTTTTTGGAAACCGGATCAAAACGGTGCATTTTGATAGTAGTTATGGCAAATTCGTAAATAATCATATATCCATCCCCTCTCAGTGAAGATTACATCCTGATAGCATAATGTTTGTACATAAGACATCTAATAACTGCAATTAGTCTCTGGGATTGTTGGTGTTCGTTTAGTGGAGGACTTTGGAAGCTTCACATGAACATTGGTTTAGATGAAGCATCAGAAACAGGTATCACCATCCTTTTAATAAATGTTAAGCATTCGACGAATATCCGGGCTAGGTGGTAGAGCTCAAGCTCGTATTGCTCGTAGATGAAGAAACCGGTGAATGAGAACGACATAACTGTCCAAGCAAAGCGTAGAGAAAATGTTATGGATAAAGAAGTTGTTAATCATGTTTATGAAGTTGTTAATCATGTTTATGAAGTGTGAAAACAAAAGCTTTGTTCGAGTACCTGTGAAAAGAAATGCTGCCAATGAACGGGATACAATCAGTTTGAGGAGATACAGTGATCCTGCAATCTGTTTTTATGTTTTGTTTTAGGAAACGAGAGCAATGAGATATTTTTCATGTTTGGTGAGCATAAAGAGTAGAATTGTACCTTGAAGAACTTGATCCAGTCTCCTCCACTGCTTAAGGATTTAAAACTGCGAACTCCTTGATTCCAGACAACTACGATATCACTACTAAGATCTCTCACAGCGGATTCGGAGATCTCAAATCTCCATGGGGGTATTTTGTTGACTTGAAACCCGAAACTGTCAAAATAAATCAATCTGTCACTTAGTTGCATATAGATTTCAAAGGTGAAATATATATACATGGGTGCATCATCCTTTGATAGGACAATTTTGGTATCACAACTTATTTTCACTGCCTTCTATAATGGTAAAGTTCTGGAACCAATACTTACATCTTTGACGGCACAAAAGAGACTCCATAGAGAGCAACAGCAAATATAAACAGAAGTTGGGCTGCAGATGAAGTAAATGTGTTTCCAGAAAAGAAGAACCAGTAATAAAACAAGTTTAGGACAAGAAAAGAAACGAAGGTTTTCTTCTCATTTCTCCACAGCAAGATGTCTGCAACTGCATGAGAACATAGAGATGAAAAGCTAAGTCAGTTTAAAGAGATTAATATTAAAAGCTTGCATTGACCAGATTCGCTTTGAGTTTGTTTATATGTGCATGAAATAAAGTTGGAACTCGCATGAAATTACATGGACTGGAAGAAGATGTAAATTAACCAAGCAGATACTTCAGCATGTTCTAGACATCTAGAAGCAAACAAATCTAAGTTGAAAATAGAGATAGATTCTTTCCAGGTTAAGCCTTGTGAACATGCATCATCATATCCATAGCTAGATGAGATGCGGACTTCAAGCAATACAACTGAATACTTAGCCAAGAACACTTCAAAAAGGCATTATAATTGTTAATAGCGAGATGGTTCTAACCTTTCCCACAACCAAGAAGCTGATCTGCAGTAGATTGAATGATTGTGTCATCAGACTTCTCAAGATCCCGAGAGAACCATTGAAGCGTTGATGCAATACCATCCTACAAATCCAACAAGAGCTAATAAATCCAAGGAAGGTACTAAGCAGCTGAATATGCAAAAAGCCAAAATACTATCCAACAAACTCACTTCAAGTGTCACAACAGGTGTGTAACCAAGATGCTTCTTAGCTGCATTGCAGTTAAAAGTTCTCGTTGATGAAGCTAACAGAGCATACTGATGTGCTGTGTCATAATTACTCCCAAGGCCCTCCTTTTCATGTGTCCACTTAAGAAGTGAGAAAACATACAAAACCAGCCGAACAGGAAGTTTAATGGATGGTCTGCAATTAAAGAGGAAAAAAAAATATCAAAACAGGTAAACCAGAAAGTTAGCTCTAAGGATCTAAAACTTTTCAAAATGATCAATATTTAAGACATAGGAGAAGGAAACATATACGACCATGTATAAAATACTAAATATCAGCGAATCACCATGTATAGATAGTTTATATCTAAAAAAACTAATTGAATATGGCTGTTCTCGAAACGGTTCTTCTAGACATGTCTCCAGGACATCTATCAACAGAAAATTAAGATCTTTTGCTTTAAGAAGGGAACATTCAAGGTAGGTTCAGAAGTTCTGAGGAGCCTTTTTCCCATGCTACATTGATAATCAGGAAACAGAAAGATAAAAGGAGTTCACAGCAAGTTTCATTGTATCAAAAACTGTTCGGATGCTTATTTACCTTGGGTATCCCAGACCTTCAACTATATGGCTTACAAAGTCCCAAAATCTGACCGGCTTGAGGTTTGTGATAAAAAATTCCTACATAAAGTCGGCACAGTAAAAATTCATCACATATAAAGTTCATGCGCTTTCAGGAGTGATTTGGCAAATACACTTTGACTCAAAGAGGTTACCTTTCCAGCCACAAACTCCATCTGTGAATCTAATGCTTTAACGGCGCAAATATGTGCATGAGAAACGTTCTCCGAGTAAGTGAAATCAGAGATATTTTCACCACTCCCGAGTATAAACTGAAATTTTAAAAACTAAGACAGTCATTCCTCCAAAAAAGGAAAACTAAGAATGCATCAAGCTCAAGGAATACTACCAGGTATAATAAGATAATAAACGTAGACGCAAAAACGCAACAATGGGATGAACTAATAGTAAGACCTTTGCATATCCGGACTTGGCTAGATTCACCAAAAAAGGTACAAACTCTGTGTCACCAGGTCCAAATACAATGCTAGAGCGAAGTGCACAAGTTAAGAGACCATCTCGGTTGTTAGCCAATTTGATCAACGCTTCTGCTTGAGCTTTGAAGTCTGTCAACATAGATTGGAACTGCAAGAGAATCAGAGCAAAACAGATATCATCTCTGAAAAAGACCAACGACAAAAACCAACTAAACAAACATGCTCAAGGATTACCTTCAAAGGACGTCTCAAGGATTCATCACCATCACGTATAGGTTGGGAACCATCAAAAACAACATCAGCTGTACTGTTGTAGATAAGTTTTCTGACTCCAGATTCACGACAGGCAGAAATCACATTTCTTGTACCTATACGAGAAATCGATTAACCACCCAAGTTTAACTAATATAATGGTAAACCATCTTGAAGTGACTAAGAACTTTACCTTGAACTATAACCTTGTAGCAGTCAAAGTAATCATGGGAACGTAAATCAGTAGCTCCCATGTAAAATACAACATAGGAACCCTCGGTAACTGCAAGGAACAAAACAGTCACACCAAAACTCAAATCAGAACCCGAAAATCTCAAATAGCCAAACACTCCCCCATAGCATTTTCTAGATACCAAAAACCGATCCATCAATGTCATATCTAACAAAGTGCAACAGGAAATAAGAGGAAAACCTTTAACGATCTGAGGTTTATCACGAACATCGACGCAGTGATAAGAAGCGCGGCCGGAGGAGAGAGCATCCTCGAGGAGCGAATCGGATTCATCAAGATGGAGAGTGTGACCGGAATCTGCGACTCGGACTGTCCAGTTTCCGAGACGAAGCAATCTGGAGACAAGCGATCGACCAATGAACCCTCGTCCGCCGAGGACGACACATGTCTTGAGGTGAGAATCGCCATGGACGGAATCTTCGTCCATTGTTATCGCCGAATTAAACCCCAGCTCTATCGCCTTTTCTCGGTCGAGTCAACTCAGAGAAAAAGGCCGAGTCGAGTTGGATCAGTGCACAAAAAGCTGAATACTAGGGGTTGCTTGGCGGGCAGACTCTCCACTCGCGCAACCTTTTAGCGTTTTCCTTTATTCTTCGGCTGTGTAATTATAATTTAATATTCACACTTTTTTGCCATAAATCTATGGATTTGACTTAATTTATGTAAATTATCTGTATAATTATTCCTTGGTTACAAACAAATCTAGTAAAGCTAATATTAAATCGTAGACGCACGGTTGCGTTTTCACGTTTGGTGAGCCAATTCCATCAATCCACCAAACATATGATTTCCATTGTTAGAAATTTGGTAAGCACTTGTAGAGAGAAACTAAACCGTATCTATCTATACACTTGTGTATGTATGTTGAAGCATTCATTACACTTGAAAATCTCATAATTTAATAATTGAGTTTAAACTAAATATTTAGATTTTTTTGTGTTGAATACACAACTTCAAATGATAACTGAAGAAAGCCCAAAACATATAAAATATTGATCTTTGCAGCTGATGATTGACTTGCAAATTTTTCTATACAAATAAGAAAATATACCCAAGTTTTCAGAAACGATCTCTGGCTCTCTGTATACGACGCAATGCTTCAGCTTCGGTTGCTGAGTCTGGAATGCTTAAAGATTTTCGGATATCTTTGCTCGATATTCTGAGGAATGGGTTACACGCTTTCTCAACCTTGACAGTCGTTGGAATCTACAGACAACAAATCCGTAAGTAAATGAAATCTAGAGAGAGGTTTAGAGAGAAAGAGGAGATAGGGAAGAGATAAGAGGTTTTACCGATGGGAGCCCCTGGCTGCGAAGATGGGCGACTCGAGTTGCATAGGACTGAAGAGTTTCATTCTTTGGTTCTACGGATAGAGCAAACTTGAGATTGCCCTGTATCATGGAGGAGATATAAAAGAGAGTTGAACAATGTGAATTAAGAGTATTTATGTGCGTGGAACTTACTGCTGTGTTTTCACGGCCGCAGTATATATTTGTATCGTCTGGTAGAGACACGATCTTTTGGAGTGATGAAAGCATCTGAGTCATAAGGCAAAAAAGGTTTTCTCGTTAAAAAGGACAGAGCACAATAAGTTTGCTTCTGTGAAAGAAACTACAATGTACGGTTATTAGAGTACTCCCAAGTCCCAAGTGATCTCTCCATAAAGTCTATACCATTTGACTCAGCACAGTTTGCCACAAGAAAGTAACCATAACAGTAAAAAGATATGAAGGTTGAAAAAGAAACATGATTTAGAAAACCACAAATCACTTGGCACAATTTTTGCCACAAGAAAATAATCATAACAGTGCAAGGGTCGAGAAGGTTGAAATATTGCTTTTTGAAATTGATGTTACCTGCTCAGGGGTACCTTCTGAAAGGGTACCACAGGATAAGCTATATATCAGGTCTCCTGTGAATATTGTCGCTGACCCGGGAAAGTAGAAGCTAATATGGCCTGCTTGAGAATAAGTACAGTTAAGTGATAAAACATGGCACCAAGTATACATTAATTACTAGTTGTACTACACTAGAACGATAAAAAAGGAGAGCAGTTACACAGTAATGTATTGAGGATAACAAATTAGAATGACAAATAAGATACTAATATGTGATCCACCAAAGGTTTCTAACGTTGGCAATATTTGACTGTATAGATGTGTTCTTAGTATTTTACAGTAGAGGTTATGGCAGCTACAAACCTTGTGTATGGCCAGGAGTGTCAAGTATCCGAACCTCATGGCCAGCAAACATCCACTTATCACTATCCTTCAGAAGTATGTCAATTCCAGGAATCCGATCTTTATCTACAGCTGATCCAATCACCTGTCGGCAACATAAGTCACATAAAAACACTTGAGTATATATAAAAGAAGCAAAAACGAAAAGAACAACTCGACAAAGGTGCAAAACAAAAAGGTCCAAAAAACCATTTTTTCTGGTAAGACTAATACTTTACGACATCTCAAAACCAAACCATTGTATTGTAGAGCTCAATGTTTCACAGCTATCAGAGGCAAGAGACACTCCAAGGAAACAAAATAAAAAGAGGGCTAACTTGCGCAAAGAGCAGAAACAACACAAGAAACAAGGTCATACAGTTTTAAACAGAAAATAGTATCCTCTTACCTTTGCGCCATACCTTTCTTTCAATTCAGCATTCCCCCCAATGTGATCATCATGATGATGAGTATTCAAAATGTAAGTTAAATTCCAATTCTTCCTGCTCAATGCTTCTATAACAGGTGCAGCCTCAGAAGGATCAACGACTCCAACTGTTCCGGTGTCTTCATCGTGCAACAGATAAGCATAGTTGTCCTTACTGCAGGGCACCTGAAACATCTCAGTAAAATAGATCGTTAATAATATCTTCAGCAGATTGTTACAGAGTTGTTTCAACCAGTAGATTCAAGATGAAAAGCATACTAACCAGTTCGATTTTTAATGAGGATGGCATGTTGGAAATGCTACAAAAGTGAGTAATCTTAAGAGTTTTTCTAGCTCCACGCAATGTTTTCAGTGGCATGGATAATAACCACATTACTCCGTATAATAAGCTTTTCCTGAGGCAAAGTTGTCTCAAACCAGGCCACACACAAAGCTGACCTCCAATCTGTTTCATGAAATTCAATCAACAAATCATAATCTGACACAAAATAGTACTATAAGATAGCCAAACAAAGACTACTAAACACAGTTGACAAAAAAAAAAAACCCATAGAAGCTTATAAT